>WUUC01012406.1_pt1 | contig 55656 bp, 41 predicted proteins | sample 6278441 | NCBI WGS metagenome assembly WUUC01 (sample SAMN13675441, study PRJNA597444) | soil metagenome | isolation source: soil | place: USA: Washington | collected 2017-10
CGCAAGCGAAGCGCGCAGTAAGTGTAGCGAACGTAGGGGCGCAGGCGGACTTGTTCCGCCGGTAACGCCCAAGAAAGGTGCGGAGCTGTGTGTCGCCGTGATAGACCAACGCGCGTGAATCAGAGACCCGTTCGCGTCCGCATCGGCCCGAGCCCGACCGGCGAGCCCCACGTCGGCACGGCGTACATCGCGCTGTTCAACCTCGCCTTCGCCCGCAAAAACGGCGGCAAGTTCGTGCTCCGCATCGAAGACACAGACCAGGTGCGAAGCCGCCCCGAGTGGGAGCAACAGATCATCAACGGCCTCAAGTGGCTCGGCCTCCAATGGGATGAAGGCCCGGACATCGGAGGCCCCTACGGCCCGTACCGCCAGAGCGAGCGCCAAGAGATCCACCGCGAGCACGCCGAGCTGCTCGTCTCACGCGGAGGCGCGTACCGCTGCTTCTGCACCGAAGAGCGCCTCAACGAGCTGCGCACCCAACAGAAGGCTGCCAAACAAAACCCGGGCTACGATCGCAAGTGTCGCGAGCTGCCCGCCGAAGAAGTCGAGCGCCTGCGCGCGAGCGGAATCTCGCACGTCATCCGCATGAAGATGCCCGTCGAGGGCAAAACGGTGGTCCCCGACGGCCTCCGCGGAAACGTCGAGATCGACAACATCCAGTCGGACGATCAGGTGCTGCTCAAGTCGGACGGCTTCCCCACCTATCATCTGGCGAACGTCGTCGACGATCACCTCATGGAGATCACCCACGTCGTCCGCGCCGAAGAGTGGATCAACTCCACGCCGAAACATCTGACGCTCTACGCGAGCTTCGGCTGGGAGCCGCCGAAGTTTTTCCACATGCCGCTGCTGCGGAACGCGGATCATTCGAAGATCTCGAAGCGCAAGAATCCGGTGTCGATCCTCGACTACCGCCAGCGCGGCTTCGTTCCGAAAGCGGTGCTCAACTATCTGGCGCAGCTCGGCTGGTCGCACCCCGAAGGCAAAGAAGTGTTCTCCTTCGAAGAGTTCGTGGAAACGTTCACCTTCGAACGGATGTCGCTCGGAGGCCCGGTGTTCGACCTCGCGAAGCTCTCCGACCTCAACGGACGATATTACCGCGAACAGATGAGCGACGACGAGCTCACTGATCTTTTGGCCAGGGAGCTGTTTTCGCGCGAATACCTCCGCAAGATCGTTCCGTTGATCAAGGAGCGGATCGATCGCGCCGAAGACTTCGTTCCCTCCACCGACTATTTCTTCGGCGGCGACGTGAAGATCGATCCCGCGGAGCTCAAGCCGAAAAAACGCGAGTGGAAAGAGCTCTCGGAGCTGCTCGAAGGTTACGCGCAGGAGATCGACGTCTTGGTCGACTTCTCCGCGGCCTCACTCGAAGCCGCGTCGCGCGCTTTCGCCGAGAAACACGAGTGGAAGCCGGGCGATCTATTCATGCCTTTGCGTGTGGCGATCACCGGCCGTGCCGCGACGCCGCCTCTGTTCGACACCATGGCGGTGCTCGGCCGTGCCCTGATCCGCCGGCGTTTGCGTTCGGCGATGGAGCTGGTGAAGCGCGAGACCAAGAACGAAGCGCAGGCCAAACAAAAAGCCGAATCCGACGCGAAGAAAGCCGCAAAAAATGCAGCAGCCGCAGGCGATCCCACCTCGAAGAACGGTTGAGACACCGTTCGTCCTCAAAAACGCGTCGGAGCTCTGTGTCCCCGACGCGAACGGCGCCGGCATCGCGCGACACGCAGGTTTTGCGCTGGCGGCGATCGCGGGCCGCGTCGAGTGGCTCGGACCGCAGACTGATCTTCCGGACAGGTACGCCTCTTTCGAGGTGATCGATGCTGCCGGGGGCGCGGTCGTTCCCGCTATGGTCGACAGCCACACGCACCTGGTCTACGGCGGCGACCGCGTCCTCGACTTTTGCAGGCGTGCGCGCGGCATGAGTTACGCGGAGATCGCGGCCGAGGGTGGGGGCATCCACACGACGGTCAACGCGACGCGGAGCGCTTCCACCGAATCTTTGCGCGACCTGACGCGTGCCCGTTTGGAGCGGCGCGAGGCGAACGGCATCGGGACCACGGAGATCAAATCCGGCTACGGTTTGTCGATCGATCAGGAGCTCCGCATTCTGCGCGTCGCCGGCGATCTTCGGAGCGAAGGGTTCGACCTCGAGACCACGCTGCTCGCCGCGCATACTGTACCGAAGGACACTGCTCGCGACGAATACGTGCGGCAGATCGTGGAGGTGATGATCCCTCGCGTCGCTGCGGAGAAGCTGGCTCGGTTCGTCGACGTCTTCGTGGAGAAGAGCGCGTTCACCCTCGAAGAAGGCCGACTGATCTTTCGTACGGCGCACGCGCACGGGCTGATCCCGCGCATTCACGCGGACCAGCTCACCGCGGGCGGAGGCGCGGAGCTCGCGGGCGAAGCGCGCGCCGCTTCGGCGGATCACTTGGAGCATACGGGCGAGGCGGGTTTGCAGGCGCTGCGCGACGGCGGCGTGGTGGCCACGCTGCTTCCCGGCGCGATGACCTATCTCGGCGACGATGCCGGCAAGCTTGGACGCCGCTTGATCGATGCCGGTGTCGAGGTGTCGGTGGCGACCGATCAGAATCCTGGGTCGTCGCCGATCTCCAGCTTGAGCATGATGGCCACGCTCGCGGTGACGCGGATGGGCCTCACCGCGGAGGAGGCGCTTCGGGCGATCACTCTCGGGGCCGCTCACGCTCTGCGGCGCGACGACATCGGCACGCTCGTTCCCGGCGCCCGCGCTCGTTTCTTGATCTTGGCGCACGCCGATGCGCGCGCGCTGGTCGCCAGCTACGGCGAGCCGATCATCGCGCGGGTCGTGTTGAGCTGAGCTCACGGCGAGCGCCTCTGTTGAGGCCGCCGGCAAGCGAAGCGAACGTAGAGTCGCAGGCGGGTCTAACCCGCCGCGAACGGCCTAAGGCTGCGCGATGAGCGAAGCGAACGGAGCTACGAGAGACCGCGGGAACGCTTGAGCTGGCCGACGACGCGCTCGTACTCGATGTCCCATTCGGCGCTGCCTTCGCGAAGATTCTTCAGACGACCGCGAGCCTCGCGATCGATCTCTTCGTCGATGCCGAGGTACTTCACCATGGTCGTCTGGATCTTCTTCCGCATCTCATGATCCTCCGCGTACACCTCTTCGATGTTCCGCGAGTGCATGAGCGCTTCCAGCATCTGGTTGACGACGTACTCCAGGCCTTCCTCGCCGGTCTTGTGCGACCGTGCCTCGGCGAGGCCCTTCTTCACTTGCGCGAAGCGCTCGGCCGATAAGCCTCGCCTGGTGAGGGCGTCTTTGGTCTCCTGATTGAGCCGATCTTCGGCATTACAGTATTCGACCAAGATCGCCGCCACATCGAGCTCGGCTTCCTCGAGCTTCTGGTCGTCGATCTCGACGTCCCCGTCTGCGCGGAGGATCGCCATGATTTCCTTGGAGATTTTTGGAATGATCTTTCGATAGAGACGCATCAGTTAATCCGAGTGCCCTGCGCGAGATGGCCTATGCCCAGAGAATGCTTGAGTCAACAAATCTAAGAGGAATCTGACGGAAAATCGTTCGCTTCGCTCGCCACGGCTCCGTTTTCCACCGTTTCCACGGCCGCGTGAAAGAATGCGTGGACACGCGCCGCGGCCGCTTTCCCCATTCCGGGCACCGCCGCGAGCTGGTCGATCGATGCTTCCCGCACGCGCTTCAAGCTGCCGAGCGTCTTCAAAAGCGCCTTTTTTCGCACAGCCCCCACGCCCGGGATGTCTTCCAGCGCCGAGCGCATCCGCGCTTTTTGCCGCATTTTCCGCTGGAAAGTGATGGCGAAGCGGTGCGCCTCGTCGCGGATACGCGCCAGCAGCAGCAGCTCCGGCGAGCTCTGCGACATGATGATTGGATCTTTGGCGCCCGGCACGAAGACGCGCTCGGGGGATCGGGTGGTCCCATCCGAATCATCGGTCCCCACGACGCGCGACTTCGCGAGCGAGACCACGTCGAGCTCTTCGACCCCCGCATCGCGCATCGCGGCCTTCACCACGTTGAGCTGACCCTTGCCGCCGTCGATGACGATCAGATCCGGCAGATCACGCTCGGCGACACCGCGTTTCAAACGTCGCGACAACACTTCGTACATCGACGCGAAATCATCCTGCGTTACCGTCGTCTTCACCTTGTAGTGCCGGTAGCCCGCTTTGTTCGGCAACGCGCGCACGAACGACACCTGCGAGCCGACGATCATCATCGACCCAAGATTGGAGATGTCGAAACATTCGATACGTTCGGGCACCCGCCGCAAACGCAGCTTCTCTTTCAGCCCCGCCAAAGTTTGTTCGAGCGCGCCGCTCTTCTTCACCTGATCGCGGAAGCTGTTCTCCGCGTTTTCGTGCGCCATCTCGAGGAGCGACACCCGATCCCCGCGCTGCGGAACTTTCACCGTGACCTTGGTGCCGCGTTTTTCGCTGAGCAGCTCCGATAGAGCCTCCGCACCTTCGAGCTCGATGGGCACCAAAATCTCCTGCGGCGGCGACACGTCAGAGTATCGCTGCAATAGAAACGACTCGAGCAACGCGTCGACCGCGAAGCCGCCCTCCTCAAAGAGCTGCGCGCGCACGTCGATGATGCGACCGTTGCGGATCTCGAGCGCGGCGATCGTCAGCCGCCCCAGCTCGCCATACAGACCGTAGACGTCTTGATCGAGCAGCGTCGGAAGCGCGATGCGCTGCTTTTCGAGCGTCTTCTTCACCGCGCTCATCTGATTGCGATAGTGCGCCGCGACCTCGAATTCCAGGCGATCCGACGCACCCCACATGCGCGTCTCCAAGCGGTTGACCAGCTCATCGCCCTTCCCTTCGAGGAACATCAACACGTCGTCGACGCCCTCGCGATACTTCGCCTTGTCGATCTCGAGCACGCACGGCGCCGGACAACGGCCGATCTGATACTCGAGACAGGGACGTGTCCGGTTGTACAGGACGGAGTCGCGGCAAGTGCGCAGCTGGAACTGTCGGTTGACCACGCGCAACGTCTGTCGCGCGGCGCTCGCCGAGTGAAACGGCCCGAAATATTTCGCGCCGTCTTTGCCCATGTGTCGCACGACTTGGACCCATGGATAGTCGTGTGAGGTGTCGACGCGCAGGCAGAGATATTGTTTGTCATCGCGCCAGATGATGTTGAAGCGCGGCTCGTGTTTTCGGATCAGCTCGCGCTCGAGGATCAGCGCTTCTTTTTCGCTGGCGGTGACGTAGGTCTCGAGGTCGCGGAGGATCCTGCCCAAAAGGCCGACGAAGGCTCGGTAGTCGGAGGTGCCTTCTTGAAAGTAGGAGCGGACGCGCTGCTTCAGGTTTTTCGCTTTGCCGACGTAGATGATACGTTCGTCCGCATCCTTCATCACGTAGACGCCGGGCGAGCTCGACAGCTCATTCGCGCGCTTCAACCATTCCGCTCGCCCTCGTGCGCTCATGCCCGCCTTCTTCCGCGCCCTCCTCCACCTCGGCCCATCTTGGAAGCCTTCTTCGGTGCCGGCGCGGCCTTGTTTGATTTTACACCGAGGTGCCCCGCTTCCAGCGCGCGGATCTGATCGCGTACCTGGGCGGCCTTCTCGAAGTCGAGCGCCTTGGCGGCTTCCAACATCTCGCCCTTCAGCTTCTCCAGCATCTTCGGGATCTGGTCAGGGCTAATCTTCTCTTCTTCGGGATCGTCGTAAACCTCGAGCTCGGTGCGGAAGCCGGCGATCGAGCGGAGATCCATGATCTGCTTCTTGATCGTGGTCGGCGTGATCCCGTGCTCCACGTTGTACGCCGTCTGGCGCACGCGGCGGCGCTCCGTCTCCTCAATGGCCTTCTTCATCGAGTCGGTCATCTTGTCCGCGTACATGATGACCAGGCCGTTCACGTTGCGGGCGGCGCGGCCGATCGTCTGAATCAGCGATCGCGAGGCGCGCAAGAAACCCTCTTTGTCGGCGTCGAGGATGCCGATCAGCGAAACCTCGGGGAGGTCCAATCCTTCGCGCAACAGATTGATACCGACGAGCACGTCGAACTCGCCGAGGCGCAGATCGCGGAGCAGGTCGGAGCGCTCCAAGGTGTCGATGTCCGAGTGGAGGTAGCGGACTCTGATCCCGAGGTCCGCATAATACTCGGTGAGATCTTCGGCCATACGTTTGGTCAGCGTGGTGACCAAAACACGTTCGTTCTTCTTCGCGCGCACGCGGATCTCTTCCAAGAGATCGTCGACCTGATGTCCCGCGGGACGCACTTCGATCACTGGATCGATCAAACCCGTCGGGCGAATGATCTGTTCGGCGATGACCCCGCCGGTCTTGTTCAGCTCGTAATCCGCGGGCGTGGCCGACACGAAGATCACCGTCTCGACGTGTTTCTCCCATTCATCGAACTTCAGCGGGCGATTGTCCATGGCCGACGGCAAACGGAAGCCGTAGTCCACCAGCGTCTCTTTCCGCGCGCGATCGCCGCGGTACATCGCGCCGAGCTGCGGGATCGATTGATGGCTCTCGTCGATCACCATCAAAAAATCGTCCGGGAAGTAGTCGAGCAAGGTCGGCGGCGGCTCACCGGCGCTGCGACCCGACAGATGCCGCGAATAATTCTCGATGCCCTTCACCATGCCCACGGTCTCGAGCATCTCGATATCGTAGACGGTGCGCTGCTCGAGGCGCTGCGCTTCCAACAATTTTCCGGCGCGCGTCAGCTCGTCGAGGCGTTGTTTCAGCTCGACGCGAACACCTTCCACGGCGAGCTTCCGGCGCTCCGGCGTCGTCACGTAATGGCTCGCGGGAAACATTTTGATCTTCTGCAGCTCGCGCAAAACTTTGCCGCGCAGAGGATCGATCTCGCGGATCGCTTCCAGCTCGTCGCCGAACCATTCGATGCGCAGCGCGCGTTCTTCCTCGTAGACCGGGAACACTTCGACGACGTCGCCGCGCACGCGGAAAGTGCCGCGCGCGAAGTCCATATCGTTGCGCTCGTATTGCAGCTCGACCAAACGGCGGATGACGGTGTCGCGTTCGATCTCTTGTTTCGGCGCGAGATTGAGCGTCATGCCCGCGTACGTTTCCGAGGAGCCGAGGCCGTAGATGCACGAGACCGAAGCGACCACCAACACGTCGTCGCGCTCGAGGATCGATCGCGTCGCGGAGTGACGCATCCGATCGATCTCGTCGTTGATCTGCGAATCTTTCTCGATATAGGTGTCCGTCGTCGGCATGTACGCTTCGGGCTGGTAGTAGTCGTAATAGCTGACGAAATATTCGACCGCGTTCTCGGGAAACAGCTCCTTCAGCTCGCCGTACAACTGGGCCGCGAGGGTCTTGTTGTGTGCGAGGAGCAGCGCAGGTTTTCCGTAATGCGCGATGACGTTGGCGATGGTGAACGTCTTTCCGGTGCCGGTCGCGCCGAGCAAGAGCTGATGTTTGTCGCCGCGCCGCAACCCTTCCATCAGCTCTTTGATCGCCTGCGGCTGATCGCCCATGGGCGTCAGCTCGGTTTTGAGATGAAACGGCACTACTCGGCGCCTTTCTCTTCGACCGCTTTCTCTGTCACGACCGGATCCATCGCCAGCTTGTAGGTGAGCACGATGCGCTCTTTTTCTTTCACGCGGCCCGCGGGGAACTGCGAAGCGAAGAGCGCGTTCTTCACGCAATCCGCGCTCTGTTCGAGCAACGCCGCCGCGCTCGAATCGATCGGCTCTTGGCGATCCTTTTCGATCACCGCGCAAACTTTGCCTTCGGGATCGACGCCGTAAGACAACGCGAGGAGCAACGGTTCCGCGGAGGTTTGTCCGGCCGCGACCGCTTCCAGGTAGGCATTCTTGCAGGCCTCCGCACCGGCGGTGGCCTCACTGATCTCTTGGCCAGTGAGCAACTTCGCGCGTTCTTCGCGCTCGGCGACCGACTCCGCAGACGCATTCGCATCGAGCAAACGCAGCGTCACGCCGATACAGCTGTCGACGCCTTTCGGCATGTGCACCGCATGCGCCGAGCTCATCCGCCCAACCTCGGCCTGCATCTCCGCCCGCTCCGCCGAGCTCGGACCTGCGCAGGAAACGAGCACCAGGACGCCGAAAACAAGACTATTCTTCGACCGCATACCACTCCGTGCCTTTCGCCGAATCTTTGAGAACGATGCCTTTGAGCTTGAGCTCGGCGCGGATCTCGTCGCTCCGTTTGAAATCTTTCGCGGCACGCGCGGCGTTGCGCTGATCGATCAAATTTTGGATCTCGGCGGGCGAGATGGAGAGCTTCGCGGAGCTCGCCATCTTGCGGCGCTCCATGTACTTGTTCGGATCCTCCTGCCACAGACCGAGCACCTCGCCGGTGTCGCGGATGATGTCCTGGATTTCGTGCAAAATGCGGCTGGTCTCCGCCGGAGAAAGCATACGTCCGAGGCGTTCTTTTTCGCCGCCGTGCAAAAGATCGTTCGCCACGCGGAACACCTCCGCGAGATCGGCGAGCGCCTTGGCGGTGTTGAAGTCGTCGTTCATCGCTTCCGCGAAACGTGCGCGCGGATCGAAGTTGAACATCGCCGCGAAGCTCGGCCCCGGAATGAACGTCTGGTCGCTCGCGAAAGAGCCGATCTTTTGCAGCGTTTCATACGTTTTATCGAGGCGGATCTCGGCCTCGTCGAGCAACGAATGGGAAAACGCGATCGGGGTTCGGTAGTGTGCCGTCAGCAAGAACGAACGAAGAGCCTCCGCTTCGTAGCGAGATGCAATCTCGCGGATGGGATAAAAATTCCCGCGCGACTTCGACATCTTCAGCTCGGCCTCGGTGAAGCTGTAGCCGCAGCTCGTGCAGCCCGAGGTGTCCGCGGCCTCCAGCTTTGTTTTGCATTTCGGGCAATCCGCGGGGAGCAGATTCACGAAGCCGTTGTGCATCCACACGCGCGAGAGCACGTCGTGTCCGCTCGCCGCGCACGACTGCGCGATCTCGTTCTCGTGATGCGGGAACATGAGATCTTTGCCGCCGCCGTGGATGTCGAAGGGCTCACCGAGATATTTGGCGGACATCGCGGAACACTCGATGTGCCATCCGGGGCGGCCTTTGCCCCACGGCGAATCCCACGATGGCTCACCGGGCTTCGCCGTTTTCCACAGCGCGAAGTCGTTCGGTGAACGTTTTCGTTGATCGACCGCGACCCGCGCGCCCGCTTCTTGTTCCTCGACGACGCGGCCCGAGAGCTTGCCGTAAGCAGGAAACTTCGCGACGTCGAAGTAGACGTCGCCCTCGACGACATAGGCGGCTTCTTTTTTCACCAACCGTTCCACGAGGTCGACGATCTCCGGGATGTGATCGGTGACCTTGGGCTCGATGTTCGGAACGGAGTTTCCGAGCAACGCCATGTCGGCGCGATATTGCGCGATGTATTTTTCCGAGAACGCGAACGGATGTTCGCCGGCTTTGTTCGCGTCGCGGATGATCTTGTCGTCGACGTCCGTGTAGTTGCGGACGTAGGTGACGAGATAGTGTCGCTTCAACCAGCGGTAGACGACGTCGAACGCGGTGTAGCAACGGGCATGGCCGATGTGTGAAGGCGCGTAGGGCGTCACGCCGCAGACGTAGAGGCGGACCTTCCCGGGGACGAGCGGGGCGAAGTCTTCCTTCTCGCGCGTGAGTGTGTTGTAGATGCGGAGCGCCATCGCGGGCGCATGCTATTCCGGATGAGACGTTTCGAGGAAGACTGTTTACGCACGCTTGCCGCGCAGATCTTCGATGACGGACGTGGGATCGATCCGGAGCGGCTGGACTGGGCGATCGCCGACCTGGAGCTGTTTTTACGGGGCGCCGGGCCGCGGACCACCTTTTTGTTTCGGGTCGCGCTGTACGTCGTCGCGTGGATGCCGCTGTTCTTCGTGGCGCGCCTCGGGCCACTTTCACGGCTCGACAAAGATTCGGCGGCGCTCTACCTCGATCGCTTCGACCGCTCCCGCCTCTCGCCTTTGTTGCTCTTGCCGAAGGCGGTGTTCGCGCTGGTGTACTTCGAACATCCCGATTCGCTGAAAGAGATCGGCTTCGACGGGAGCTGCATGATGGGCGAGCTCCCGGGAGACGTGGGGCTCGTCCAGCTCGCGCGGAGCCATCACCGATGACGGTGATCGAAGGGCGAAAGCTCGAAAAAGATCTCGAAGAACATTGCGACGTGGTGATCGTCGGATCAGGTGCCGGCGGCGCGGTCATGGCGAAGGAGCTCGCGGAAGCGGGGCTCGATGTGGTGGTGCTCGAAGAAGGCCCGCACATCCCGGGGACGGTCTACGGCAAGCTCCGTCCGACCGAGTCGTTACGGCGCATGGGTCGCGAAGCGGGCACGACCGCGGTGTTCGGCATCGGCGATACTCCGCTGATCACGGTGATGGCCGGCCGAGTGGTCGGCGGATCGTCCGTGCTCACCGGCGGCGTTTGTTTTCGTGTGCCTTCGATGATCCATCACCGCTGGGTCAAAGAGCGCGGGCTGACGATGTTGTCGGAGAAAGATCTCGACGCCGCATTTTGCGCGGTGGAGCGAGAGTCACACGTGGAGACGGTCCCCGAAGAGATGCGCAGCTTGGGCACGCAGAAGTTCGTCGCCGGCGCGAAATCTCTGGGCATCACCATGAAACCTCTCCGCCGCAACACGAAAGATTGTTGTGGCTGCGGGCGCTGCAACTTCGGTTGTCCGCACGGCGCGAAGATGAGCGTCGACGTGACCTATCTGCCGAAAGCGATGAAGGCCGGCGCGCGCGTTTATTCGGATTGTCTCGCGGAAGAGATCACCTCTTTGGGCGGGCGTGCGCGCGGTGTCCGCGGGGTCATCTTGCGGGACGACGAGCAGGGACGCGCCGTGCCGCACCGCAAATTTTACGTGCGGGCGAAGACGGTGGTCGTCGCAGCGGGCAGCGTTCATACGCCGGTGTTGTTGATGAAGAGCGGCTTTCGTTCGCGCGCGCTCGGCAAACATCTGACGCTCCATCCCGGCTTTCGCATCGTCGCGCGTTTCGACGATCCGGTGTACGGCTGGCGCGGCGCATTGCAGAGCGCCTATTCGGATCACTTCGAACGCGACGGCATTACCTTGAATGGATTGTTCGTGCCGCCCAACGTGCTCGCGGCGGCGATGCCCGGCGTGGGACGCGCGTTTTATGATCGCGTCTCGCAGGTCGGGCACCTCGCGATCTTCGGCGGCATGGTGCACGACGAAGGCGGCGGCCGCATCTTCCGCGGGCCCGGTCGCGAGCCGGTCATCTTCTACAAGCTCTCGCGCGAGAACAAAGCGGGGATGGTGCGCGGCATCCAGATCTTGGCGGAGTGTTTCTTCGCCGGCGGTGCGCGCGAGATCTATCTGCCGATCTTTGGATCAGAGCCGCTGCGCAGCGTGAACGAGATCGCGTCGAAGGTGACGGACGCGATTCCCGCGCGACGGATGGAGTGCGTGACGTTTCATCCCTTGGGCTCGGCGAGGATGTCGCTCGACGAGAACACCGGCGTCGTCGATCCCTGGGGCAAGACGCACGAGCTCGATGGGGTTTACGTGGCGGATGGGAGCGTGGTGCCGACGAGCATCGGCGTGAACTCGCAGCTCACGATCATGGCGATGGCGACGCGGATCGCGTGGCGGCTGCGCGAAACGTTTCGTCGAAGCTGAGGCTTGCAAGCGAAGCGCGCACTGAGCCGCCGTGACGATGAACCTTAGAAACGCGAGAGCCCCGGTATCGCCTTCACGGGAAGGAGACGCCGGGGCCCTCAACGTTCGTCTGAGTACGTTCGCCCTAGGTGGCGACGGTAAAGATCGTCGTGAACTCGGTCTCGACGTCTTCCTCGTCCAATCCGCGCGCGATCGACAGCTCTTTGACGAGCAGCGTCTTCGCGGTGTCGAGCATCTTGCGCTCGCCGAACGAGAGATCCTTATCGTTCTTCAGCAAATAGAGATCGCGGAGAACTTCGGCGATCTGCTTCGGGTCGCCGGAGTCGATCTTGTCTTTATACTCGCGATAGCGTCGGTTCCAGGTCGTGCTCTCTACGGAGATTTCTTTCTCCCGGAGGACCGCGAACACTTCATCCACTTCCTTCTGACTCATGATCTCGCGAAGCCCGTTGGCTCCGGTGGGGATCATGACCTTCACCCCGTTGTCCAGGATGCGGAGGATGTAAAACGTCTGTTTATCACCGCCGACGGTGTGACTCTCGATACCGGTGATCTCTGCCACGCCATGAGCGGGATAAACGGCTTTATCCCCGACTCGGAAAGACAAACTCTGCATTCAAAAGCCTCCAGGGATATCGAGCGGTACGCGCCCGAGACCCCTTTGCCCCACTCACGGGGCTCAACTCTTCGTACGTCCCGAGCATCACGTGCTTGGGCCTAGCCGTGCAGGCTTCGGGTACGTTATTACGAGTGGCCTAACCTCAAAAATGCCCTCTAAACCGTGTCCAACTTTATCGCAGAAACGATTTGCGAGCGCCGGTACGCTAACACGACGCGTCTTCGGGAGTAAAGAACTTCGCGTGGGCCTTCTTGACTCGCGATCCTCGGCGGGCTATAGCGCGCCGCCTCGTTTTGCGCCCGGCCTAAAGGCCAGGATTCATTCACAATTCTTAAGAAGCAGGGATTTGCGGGACGCGCGCTTAACTGCCAAATGAAGGTCTTCGTGCGGCCGCATCGTCCCGATGACGTACCCTTCGTTTCGCTCGGGATCGCCCTCCTCTTCGCGATCTTCGCTGCGCGTCCTGTCTTCGCGGCCGATCCGCTCACGCTCGATGAAGCGTACGCGCGTGCAAAGAAACGCTCGAGCGAGATCAAAGCGCTCGAAGAACGGATCGTCGAGGCGGAGATCAACGTCGCGCGCGCGTGGGCGCTGATCAAGCCGCAATGGAACGCGAGCTTCAGCTACACGCATACCGAGCCGCGCCCGCCGCCGTACGAATTCCCGGCGCTGCCCGACTTCGCCAACGAAGATTTTCGTACGGCTTGCGGCGCGGACCCGGTCGATCTCGGCGACTGCATCCCGGCGATCATCGACGTGCTCGAAGCGACCGGCGAAAGTGATCCGCTCCGCTTCGATTTCGCGCGCGAGGACACCGCGCTGTTCAACACGAACGTCACCTGGACGATCTTCAACGGACGCTCCATTCCGTTGATCAAAAACGCCTACGACACAGTGACGTTGGAAAAAGATCGCGTCGCCGGCGATGTCCGCGATCTTTTGCTCGGCGTCGCGCGCGCGTATTACGGTGCCGCCGCGACCAAACAAGCGATCGCCGCTGCGGAACGTGCGGATCAACGCGCGAAACACGAGCTGGCCATCGCGGCTCAAAAACAGGAGCTCGGCGAGAGCGTGAAGTCGCAGCTGGTCGCCGCACAGATCGCCGCCCGCCAAGCCGCCATCGACGTCAAACGCGCCGAAAACGCGCATGCCCAGGCGCTCGTTTTGGTCGCCTTGCTCACGCGAAGCGAAGGTGAGGTCGAGGTCGTCAGCCCTCCCGAACCGCTCCGCCCCGAAGGCGATGTGCTCGAGCTGACCGCGCGCGCCTTGGAGAAACGCGAAGATGTACACGTCGCCGAGCTGGCGATCGTCCTCGCGGATCGCACGCACGACGAAGCGTGGTGGCAGTTCTCGCCGACCTTGTCGGTGTTCGGTGGTTATCGCTGGTCGAACGTCGCAGGCATCTCGGGGCAACACGAACAATGGTCGGTCGGACTGATCGCCGCGGCGCAGCTCTACGACGGCGGGCTCCGCTACGAAGCGTTGCGCTCCGCGGACTCGAGGATCCGCGCGGCCTCCCACGCGCTCGAGTCGGCGCGCGCCCGGGTGAAGAGCGAAGTGACCCGCGCGGTGCTCCGCGTCGATGCGTCCGCCATGTCGATCGAACGCGCGAACGACGCGGTGCTGCTGGCAAAGGAACGGCAAAAGCTCGTCGCCTCGCAGTACGAGGTCGGCGCGATGCGGGGGCTCGAGCTCGCCGAAGCGAACGACGCCGTGCTCGATGCGGAGATCGCCATCATCCGCGCGCGCATGGAGCGTGCTTTGGCGGTCCTCGAGCTGCAGCGCGCAGTCGGCGCGTTCACGCCTTGAGCGCTCGATCTACGCCGCTTGATCAAGATCCAGTAACGCCCGCGCGACCTCGCCTGGGGTCATGCGGACCGGCGTTTCGGTGTGCGCGACGCCGGTCATTCCGCGCCGTCCTTTGACGATCCAGGCGTCGCCGAGCTTGCGGCGGATGATTCCGCGGCGCGGGGTGGCGATCTTCGGGCGGCGAACGGTCACCGCCCAGGCGTGGCGCGGAAGCTGATACCTGTACTGATAGCCACCTGATCCATCGGCCAGGGCGACCAAAAGGCGATCCGTGCCCTCGGGCATCCGGCGGTGCATCCACACGCCCGGCAGCTCGCGCGCATTCGCCGCGTGCTCGTAGACCGCGATCCGGCCGACCCTCTCCACCGACACCTCGCCGCTTGCGAGCTGCGCTTCGCCGCGCGAAACATCGAGCATCGACTCGCCCCAGAGGTCTTCGCGCGCACCGATGTTCGGCACCAGCTCATCGAGCTTCGGCAACACGCGCCGGTAGGCCGCATTGTCGGCGAATCCTCCGCCGAGCCGCGAGATCGCGCATTCCAGGAGCATCCCGCGTTCGTCGCTCGGCCACTCGTCGAAGTCGCCGACCTCGGCGGCCGCGATGATGATCTTCTCGTGCTCCTTCGCCAGCGACGGCGAAAGCAGCGTCCAAATGGCCAGGACGCCGTCGGTATCGAAGTGATTGTTCACCACCACGTCGACGTCGTGTGCCGCGCGCTCTTCGAGGAAGTTGAGCGCGATCTCCACCGAGGTATCGGCGCGAAGATGAGCCGGCGTCTTATTGTGGACCCAATGGCTGAGATCGAGGCGCGCACCGGGGACGAGGCCATCGCAGGCGATTGCGCCTTCGGGCGCTGTCTCTCCCCAGCTCGCGTATTGGAATCGCATCGCTACAAAGTGCGGCGCACCTTCTCCAGCTCTCCCTCGACGTAGGCGCGGATCTCGTGGAGGCGCGCTTCGGTGAGGGCTTCGAAGCGTAACACGAGGAGCGGCTGCGTGTTCGAGGCGCGGATCAAACCCCAACCGTCAGGGAAGACCACGCGCGCCCCGTCGATGTCGATCACCTGATGCTTCAAGTCCTTGAAGTGTTGCGTCACCGCGGCGACGAGCTTGAATTTGATCTCTTCGGGGCAATCCAGACGAAGCTCCGGCGTGCTGAAGGTCTTCGGAACGTCTTCGAGCAAACGCGACATCGGTTTGTCCGTATTGGAGAGGATCTCCAACAAACGAAGGCCCGAATAGATGCCGTCGTCGAAGCCGAAGAAGCGGTGTTTGAAGAAGATGTGGCCGCTCATTTCGCCGGCCAGCTCCGCCTTCTCTTCCTTCATCTTCTCTTTGATCAAGCTATGCCCGGTGCGCCACATGATCGGGCGGCCGCCGCGCGCGGCGATATCGTCGTACAAAGTTTGGCTGCACTTCACCTCGCCGACGATCGCCGCACCTGGTCTTTCGGCCAGGACTGATCGGGAGAACAGGATCATCATCTGGTCACCCCAGAGGATGTTTCCTTGTTCGTCGACCGCGCCCAGGCGGTCCGCGTCGCCGTCGTAAGCGAGGCCGACGTCCGCGCCGTGTTTGCGGACCGCGGCGATCAGATCTTGAAGGTTCTTCTCCACCGTCGGATCGGGGTGGTGATTCGGGAAGGTCGCGTCCATGTCGCAGAACAACGGGATCACTTCCACGCCGAGCTTCTCCATGATCGGGACGCAAAATGGGCCCGCGGTTCCGTTGCCCGCGTCCGCCACCACCTTCAATTTGCGCGGCCCGAGCTTGATGTTCGTCGTGCAGTACTCGATGTACGCCGCTTCGATCGGTCTGTTTTCGACGGTCCCCGGAGTCGCGGCGTCTTTGAACGTGTCGGCCTCGATGATCCGCTTGAACGCTTGAATGTCGTCGCCGTGCACGGTCGACTTGCCGATCGAGATCTTGAGCCCGTTGTACTCCGGCGGATTGTGCGAGCCGGTGATCATGATCCCGCCGTCGGCGTCGTAGTGAAACAGCGAGAAATATTGCATCGGCGTGGCCACCACTCCGACGTCGATCACGTCGAGCCCGCCGCGCGTCAGCCCGCGGAGCAGTGCGGCAGCGAGCACCGGTGAAGACTCGCGACAATCTTGGCCGACCGTCACCTTCTTCGCGCCGCGTTCGCCCGCATACTTTGCGTAAGCGCGACCGACCAGCTCCACCGCTTCGGGCGTGAGCATCGTCGCCGTGAGACCGCGGATGTCATATTCACGGAAGATCGTCGGATCCACGAACATCAGAGGAGCTCCTTGCGACCCTTGGATTTCAAAAGGTCGACCACCTGTTTCACGTTTTGTGCCTCGCCCCGCTTGATCACCAGGACTGCATCTTTGGTGTCGACGACGATGACATCTTCCACACCGACCAGCGCAACGAAGCGTCCTGCACGGGCGTCGGCCATGGACCGCTTCGCCCCGAACGCCACCGCGTCACCCTCGAGCACGTTGCCCTCGCCGTCCGCGGTCCGAATCTCCATGGCCGCGTCCCACGAGCCCACGTCCGACCAACCGAAGGACGCCGGCATCACCGAGATGTTTTTGCTCTTCTCCATCACGCCGTAGTCGATGCTGATCGACGGCAGCTTCGGATAGATCTCCGCGAGCCGAGACGCATCACCTTCGAGCGCCACCAAGCCCGCGTGCAGCTCCGGCAACAACGTGGAGATCTCCGCGGCCATCACTCCGGCCGGAAAGACGAACATCCCGCTGTTCCACAGATATGTCCCTTCGGACAGGTATCCGATCGCCGTCTCGCGGTTCGGCTTCTCCACGAAACGCTCCACCGCGTACAAACCTTCGGCCATCGGCGCGCCCCGTTTGATGTACCCGTAACCGGTCTCGGGATGCGAAGGCACGATCCCGAACAGCACGATCCGGTCCTTGGCGTGCTCGAAAGCGGCGTCCAGGTACCGCCAAAAGCCCGCGACATCGCCGATGTAATGATCCGCCGGGAGCACCGCGATCACCGCGTTCGGATCGCGCGCCAAAATCGTGCGTGTCGCCCAGCCGATACACGGCGCGGTGTTCCGCCCCTCGGGCTCCACCAACACGTTGTTCGACGGTAGCTCCGGCAAAGAATCGATCGCATGTTGCGCGTGCGCCGCTGCGGTCACCACCAACACGTTCTTCGCGCCGACCTTGGGCAACACGCGATCGACCGTGTCGCGGAGGAGCGACCCTTCACCGCTGATCGCCAAAAATTGTTTCGGGTGATGCGCGCGGCTCTTCGGCCAAAACCGCGTGCCTGACCCTCCGGCCATGACGACCACATATCGCGAGCTCATCAGATCGCGTGTAACGCGTTAGGAGATAGTGCTCAAGCGTCCGCGCATTCGACGCGATTTCGGCCCTTCGATTTCGCGAGATACAGCTTCTCGTCGGCCGCTTTGATGAAGGACATCGGCTCGCGGTGCTGCTTCATCTCGGCGATGCCAATCGACACGGTCACTGCGATCTCGCGATCCTCGTAGACGAAGGAGGTCGACTCCACCATGCGGCGAATTTTCTCGGCGAAGATCTTGGCGCGGTCGCCGTTGGTCTCCGGCATGATGATCGCGAACTCTTCGCCGCCGTAACGCGCAAACGCTTCTTCTTTGCGCACGTGTTTGGCGACCATCTCCGCGAGGCGTTTTAGGATGTGGTCGCCTGCGAGGTGGCCGTGCGAGTCGTTGATGACCTTGAACTTGTCGATGTCGAAGAGCAGCAGCGACAACGGACGATCGTAGCGCGAACAACGCGCCATCTCGCGATCGATGAACTCCATGAAGTACCGCTTGTTGTGGACCTGCGTTAAGCCGTCCACGATCGTCATGCGATAGATCTCTTCGTGAAACAGCGACTCGATGTTTCCACCGGAGAGGAACTTGAGGATTGCGCCGCCGATCTTGATCAGATCGCCGTTTCGCAAACGTTCGAACTTCACCTCGACGTCGTTCACATACGTGCCGTTCGTCGAGTTCAGATCTTCCAGGAAATGTCCGTCGCTCTTTTGCACCACGCGCGCGTGCATGCGCGAGACGTTGTCCATGTCGAGCACGATGCTGCTGTCTGCACCGCGACCGATGGTGAACTCCGGTTGATCGAGCGCGTATTGTTTTCCGAGATCGCGTCCGTAGATGGTGACGAGACAACTGTTGCTGGAGATCGCTTTGTCGATGATGCGGGAGACGGAAGAGACGCGCGTCTCTTCGTCCTGCCCGGCGACCTCGGCGAACTCCATCTCCACGATTCTTTATCTTAGAGTCCGACCCGGCCTCTACGTCCACTCGTGCGCCTGCGTATTACGGCTTCGCACCTTGGCTGCCGACCGGCGCTTCTTTGCTACCTGCCGAGCCCCCGGCCCGGGCCGCCGCTTCCGCTTCCTCGGCGAGCCCCGTTTCTGCGGTTCCGAGGCGGGCGGACTCGATTCTCAGATCGTCGATCTCCGCAAAAGGTGCGGTTTCGCTGCGGGCATCGGAGAGCGCCTCGTTCGTGGCGCGCAGCCGGTGGGACAGAACCTGGACGAAGCTCCACAACAATTTGGAGCTGAGCACCGCTTCTGTGCGGACCAGCCCATAAAAAGCCCGCCGGGAAAGCGACATCAGCCGCGTTTCGGTCCGCGCCCGCACGGTCGCCGATCGTGGGGACCGATCGACCAGCGCCATCTCCCCGAAGTGAACCCCGGGTCCGAGCACCGTCAGCGGGCGACCGCCTTTGGTCACTTCCACTTCGCCGGAGAGGATGATGTAGAACTCCTCGCCGTCCGACTTCTCCTCGATCACCACCTCACCGTCGTTGAACGCGTGTTGTTGGGTTTGATTGAGGACTTTGACGAGCTCTTTGTAGTTGAGGTGACGGAACAGCGGGATCTTCCGCAGGATATCCATCTTCTCGATGACGTCGACCGCGGAGGGATCGCCGGAGTCGCCCGGCACCCGCAACACCACCGACGTGATGTTGTCTTTTCCGCCGCGCGCGTTCGCCAGACCGATCAAACGGCGCGGAACTTCTTCGCCGTCGTCCGCGAACAGGATCTGCGCGAGCTCGGCTTCACCTTCGAGGTAACCGTGCAGGCCGTCGGAGCACGCGAGGTAGGTGTCGCCCGGGAGGATGTCGAACACCAAGGTGTCCACTTGGACAGTCTCGGTGATCCCGACCGCGCGCGTGATGACGTTGGAGAACGGCGAACGTTTCGCTTCTTCGACGGTGATCGCGCCCTTTTTGATCTGCTCCCATAGATAGGAGTGATCTTCGGAGAGCTGGTGGATCTGATTCGCGCGCGCCAGGTAGATGCGCGAATCGCCGACGTGCGCCATGAACGCTTTGTTGCCGACGAGCAGGATGAGCGAGAGCGTCGTGCCCATGCCGTGACGCTTCTTGTCGCGTTGCGCCATGTGGTAGATGGCGCTCGACGCGACGTTGATCGCGAGCTCGACCTCGCGAAGGATCATCGCGCGTTTTTCGGGCGTGGGATTTTGTGAGAAGTCCTCGAGCAGCGCCTTCTTTTTGACGAGCTGCTCTTGCACGCACCGGAGGCCGTAAGCCGAAGCCACCTCGCCCGCCGCATGTCCGCCCATACCGTCCGCGACCGCGTAGAGGCCGAGCTGATCATCGATCAGCCAACCGTCCTCGTTATGTTTTCGCGCACGGCCGACGTCCGTGAGCGCCCATGAATCAACGCGCATGATATTCGGCCTATCTCGATCAGCTCGGGACGCTAACAGTGCCCATCTATTAGGTCAAATCCGTGAGCTCTTGGAAATGCGTCAGCTCGCGGAATCGCGCGAAGCGCTCTTGGACCTCGGATTTCGTCGCGCGCAGCAGGCGATCGTTGGAAAACTCCTCTACGGTAAAAGACCCGAGAACACAGCCCATGACGATCGCTTGCTGAAATGTGCCCCGATCGGTTTTGCCGGTCCGCGACAGATATCCCATCACACCGCCCGCGAAGGTGTCGCCGGCCCCGGTCGGATCGAAGACCGACTCGAGCGGATACGCCGGCGCGAAGAAGACACTTTCGGCGTCGAAGTACAACGCGCCGTATTCGCCGCGTTTGATCACCAAGATCTTCGGACCCATGGCTCGGATGGCGCGCGCCGCTTTGACGATGTTGTGCTCGCCGGACAACAAACGCGCTTCACCTTCGTTGATCATCAAGAGGTCGACGCGTTTCAACACGTCGAGCAGCGCGGGCCGCTCGATGTTGATCCACAAATTCATCGTATCGAGCGCGACCAGCTTCGGCTTCTTCACCTGCTCGAGCACCTCGAGCTGCAGCCTCGGATGGATGTTCGCCAAGAAGACAAAGTCGGTGTCGCGATAGTGCTCCGGCAACTTCGGATGAAAATCGGCGAACACGTTGAGCTGCGTGTCGAGCGTCTGCGCTTCGTTCAAGTTCGCGCCGTATTTGCCGGCCCAAAAGAACGTTTTGCCGTTCGGGATCCGCTCCAGGCCCGATAGATCGATCGCCCGAGTCTTCAGCGAATCGACGTGTTTTTCGGGAAAATCGCCGCCGATCACCGCCACCAAACGTACGTCGGTGAGCAGCGAGGCCGCGGTGGAGAAATACGTCGCGCTGCCGCCGAGCGCGTCTTCACGTTTGCCGAAAGGCGTTTCTACAGAATCGATGGCCATCGAGCCGACGACGAGAACACTCATGAAACAAAGCTCCCAATGATCGGCGCGAGCGTGTTCTTCACCTCGGCCGGAATGCGATCCGGTGCGGTCATACAACTGGTCCGCGCCGCCGTTTTGCACAAAGACGCGGTGAGATCGGCGGGCGCTTTCGCGTACGCCTTGATGATGTTTTTTGCCGTGCTCACGTTCGCGGTCAAGGTGCGGATCACCGCTTCCACGGTCACCGCTTCTTCGGACTCGTGCCAACAATCGTAGTCGGTGGCGAGCGCGATCGTCGCGTAACAAATCTCCGCCTCGCGCGCGAGCTTCGCCTCCGGCATGTTCGTCATACCGATGACATCGACGCCCCAGCTTCGATAGACGAAGGACTCCGCCCGCGTCGAAAACTGCGGACCTTCGATACACACGTACGTGCCGCGATCGTGCACCGTCGCGCCGACTTCGCGGCCGCACTCGGCGAGCCGCACGCGCATCTCGTGACAGATCGGATCGGCGAACGGGACGTGCACCACCATCCCGTTTCCATAGAACGTGGAGATGCGTCTCTTGGTCAGATCGATCAGCTGATCGATCATCACCATGTCGCCGGGCGCGATCTTCTCTTTCATCGACCCGACCGCCGACACCGAGACGATCTCGGTGACCCCGATCTTCTTCATCGCGAAGATGTTCGCGCGAAAGTTGATCTCGTGCGGGAGGATGCGGTGGCCCACGCCGTGACGCGGGAGGAAGACCATCTTTTGCCCGTCGAGCACGCCGGTGATCAGCTTGTCCGAGGGTTCGCCGAACGGCGTGTCGACGGAGATCCGCTCGATCTTCTCGAGCCCATCCATCTCGTAGAGGCCGCTTCCTCCGATGACGCCGATGATCGGCTCCGCTGTTTTCATGGCCGTCGCGGGCGGTAGCACCGACCGTTTGGCGCGGTCAACCCGAACGCGTTATCCTTCGCGTCGTGCGGCGCTCGATCTTTATCCTGGGGCTCTTCGCCACTCTCTTTGCGTGCGGCGATGACCCCGGTGAAGTCGATGGGCGTTGCCTCGAAGCGCCGACGTACACCAACGACATCCGGAACATCGTCGATGCACGTTGTCTGAGCTGCCACTCCGAAATGTTGCTCGGCACCATGCGAAACGGCGCGCCCGACATGATCAACTTCGACAGCTACGAGATCGGCATGCCGCACTTCGAGGCGATGGTGCGCGAGGTCGTCGCCGGTCGCGAGCCGCCGTCATCCGAGATGATGATGAACGCGCTCAGCCAAGAAGAGCGCACCTTGATCTCGGACTGGCAGCTCTGCGGTTTCCGCAAGTGAGCTCACGCCACGGCGAGCCCTCGAGGATCGACCAGCGCGAAGCCGCGTTGATTCGGGCGTCGCGGCAACAACGCCTGTGGACCGAGCCGTCCCCACAACAACGCTTGAAAACGCGGATCCATAAACTGATCGACGGTTTTGGCGCGCGCGATCTCTTTGCCGTTGCCGTCGGTCAAGATCGCGGTGTCGCCATCCCAACCGACACGCGCGTACGCATCCGCCGTTTGTTTTTGTAGCGCGACGGCGTCTTTGTACATGTCCGTCTCGCGGAACGTGCCTTGTCCACGTTCGACGATCCGATCGGCGATCGCCTCGAGCTGTCGTACCGTGTTGTTCGGATTCGTGGCGTAGGCCTCCTCGATCATCGCCTTGCCGAACGGTTTGCCTTGTGAGGCGAGCTGGCGCGCGATCTTCTCCGCGCCCGTTTTGCTCCCTTGTCCGACGCGATCGAAGAACGCCAGCGCATCACCTTCCGGCCTGCGCGGAAGCGGATAGTCGCCGTTCGGCCAAGCCACTTTGTTCCAGAAGACATCTTTCAAACCCGAGCCGTCGTTATGGCCCATGATGTCCGCCATCAGGTGGCGCATCTTTGTTTCGGGGATGCCGAGCTCGTCGCCGACCTTCGCGAGATACGCCATGGTGCTCTGGTCGTGCCAGGCGACGCGGCCGTTCACGAAGTCGCCTCGAGCCGCGGCCAAGACATCGGCGTCGGGAACAAATTTCCCCATGTCGTGCGCGTTGATCAACACGTTCATATACGCGGGATCGAGGCCCATCTCTTTCAGTTCGGCTTCGTACTTCGCGAGCAAAGCGCGGTGTTCGTCCATGTGCGGGATGCTGCCCTTGGCGATCGGATCGCCGCCCGCCGCGGCCTTGTCCATGTCCGCGCGCATCCGATCGTACAAACGTTTCGCTTCGTCCGCGTCGAAGACGTTCTTCGCGTCCAGCGTCTTCAGCCCTTCGGCCCACTTCACAAACTCCGCGGGCGTGCGCGGAAACTGCGTCGTGTCCGGCGAATACGGAAGATGCGGGCCGTTCGCCCAAGCCTCATTTGTGCGGCGCAATTCGGCGGCCACTTTGGCGCGCATTTCTTGGATCACTTTCGGCGCGTCGGCCCCGCCGAGCCCTTCGATCTTCTTCGCGGCTTCGAGCGCGTTCATCTTTGTTTGCGCGGTTTTGAGATCGCCCGCGTCCCACAACCTGTTCTCTTTGCCACCCATTCCCAGCGTCTTTTGGAGATCGAGCAACAGCTCTTGGGCGGCCGGATCGTCGGGCAGCGCGCGTCGCAGCTCGCGTACGCCGTCGCGAAGCTGCTCTCCTTTTTCGCGCTCGGCGAAGATGAAGTCTTTCTCCGCTTTCTCCACCGCTTGTTTGTGCTGTTCGTCGAAGTACGCGCGCACCGTCTCCGGCTTGCGCAGCTCCGCCGCCGTTTTCAGCGTGTTTTGAAACAACTCGCGATCTTCGTCGACGCCGTAGATCTCCGACTTCGGCACGAAGTCCAAGAGACGCGCGCTGACTTTGCCGTCCTTGTCGACGTCGACCAAGATATTGCTCTTGTTCGGATCGCCGTGGATCTGTCCGCGATCGTGGAGCGCCTTCGCTTGCGCCTCCACTTGGCGCGTCACTTCGGCGAATTGTGCCTCCGTCAGTTTTCCTTGTTGCGCGAGCTCGAGCAGCTCTTTGCCCGGCACGCGGTCCATGGTGTAGCCGATGGCGCGCCCCTCTTTGTCGCGCACGATATCGTAAATGCGCGGTGCGATCGGACGTCCTTCGAAGTCGATGCCGCGCATCTTTTGTATGTGCGCGACCTCGTCTTCGATCCCCTGCGCGCTCTCTTTCGCGAGCGCGTCGTTTCGTGGTCCTTTGGACAGGGGATCTTTCGGGTCGTCCGCCTGCTTCACCACCAAGACGCGACCGTCCTCCAAAACGTAGGCGTTCTTGTTCGCGCCTTTGCCGAGGCGCTCTTTGATCTTCGCGTCCTCGAGGCGCAAATTTTGCGGCGGATTCCCGCCTTTTTTCACCTCGACGTAACCCGGCGCGCCCTCCCACTTCGACACCTTCGCCGGATCCCCGGGCACGTGCTCCATCTTGGCGATCGCTTGCTCGATCTCGCGCGGCGTCTTCTTCTCAGCCTTCATCTTCGCGCGTAGCTCGTTGACCGCTTGATTGTGGTTCCTCTCGGAGAACACGCCGTACGCGGTGATCACTTCGTTGCGGCTGCCCGCAGGCGTGATCACCACGTTGTCGCCTTTCCAATAGATGTCGACGGGCCTTCCGTTGTCGTTCACCCCGGTGAAGACACGATCGGGATTGTTCAGAATCTCCGCTTGTTGCTCGACGTTGACCGCGTGCCCGGCCTCCGCGTGCCCCGGCGCGTGTTTGCTTCCCGGCGGCCAAGGCTGCGCACCCTTGATGTCCTTTGGATCAGTCTTCTGCCCGAAATAGGTATCCGGCTTGTCGGCCCGGGTGCGTGCGGCTTCGAGCTCCTGCGGCGTCGCTTGGTGCACCTTTTTTTGCGGCGGTGGCGGCGCAGCTTCTTTTCGCGCCTTCATCGCCGCGGCGACCTCTTTCTCCAGGCCGAACTTTTTCGCCGTCCGGGTGATCTCGCGCTCCAGCTCGCCGCGTTGTTCGGCCGGCGCCTCGTTGATGCGGCGGACCTCGTCGTCGAGCCGAGCTTGTGCACGTTTCGTGTAGAGCTCGCCGAGGCCTGCTTGGTCGGCGCGCGCGCGCATGTCGCGCATCTTTTGTAAGCTGACGTTCTCCCGATCGAGCGGGTTGCCGCCGACTTTCTCGAATGCGGCTTTTTCGGCTTCGATCAGCTCCCGGACGGTGTTGTCGCGCAATTTTTGGCGCGCTGCGGGATCGAGATCCGCATCGCCGGTCATACTCTTCGAGCCACGCGGTTGATCCGGGGAAGATTGCCCGCGATCCAAACGGTCGAGGCGGGTCTTCAACGTGTTGAAACGATCGCCCGCATCTTTCGCCTGTTTCGCTTCCGGGCTCTCGAAATATTTGGCGTCCGCTTCCAGCTGTTTCGCTTCGGCATCGGCATCTGCGCCACCCTGCTGGCGGATCGCCTGCGCACGTTCGCGCAAGATGTTCGGATCTTGCTCGAACTTGGCCGGAAGATCAGTGCCCGGTTGGACAGCTGGCCCTTCGGACAGTGTCTTCCAATCGGCGTCGGCCGGCGCCGAGCCGTCGTTCGCCCGCCAATACACCGGTCCGTCCGGCGTCTCGACGCGCATCACGCCCGGCTGTTTCGGATCGACGTGGACTTGGTAGCCGTCGACTTCCAGCGCCTTCTTCACTGCGTCCGCTTGTTTACCGTCGTATTTGAACCCGCCGTCGCCGGTGTTGAGCTTGATACCTTTGCCGGTGGCGAGCAGCACGCCCGAGGCCATCCCGAGCCGCGGATCGACCGCCTCGAGGGATTTCTGGAGCATGTTCTCCGCGACCTCTTCACCGATCTCTTCGGGGAGCTCTTTGGCGAAACCTCGCGCCGTGTCGCGCATGATCCCTTGCAGCGTTTTGTTCGCTCCTTCTTTGCCGAGCACCGCCTCCACTTGGCCGTAGCGCGCAGCCATCTTGGTGATCGCTTCGGTGTTGCGCCCGAAGATCTTCGCGGTGAGCGCGTTCGCGCCCTGGCTCAATTGACCGCCGAGGAAACGGCCCGCGCCCAGGGTCGCGTAGGTGATCGCAAAGTCGGTGGCGAACTGTTGCGCGTAGGGCACGATGACGTCGTCCCACGCGCGGCGCTCGCGATATTTTCCGGTCTCGGCGTCGAAGATCTTGTCGCCGCCTTGGTACGCGCCGAGCTTCGAGCGATCGCTGTATTTGAGGCGTCCAGAGGTGACGTCGGCGTCGAAGTTGTTGTGGATCGCGTGCAGGCCTTCGGACATCGCTTCGTAACCAACGATCCCGCCGAGCGCGCCGGCCGCCGCGATCACCGCAAGCGGGGCGCCTGCACCAAAGGTGGCGACCGTAAACGCCGCCGCCGCGACACCGACGCCGATCGCCGCGAGCGCTTTCGGGCCCTCGTGTTTGAACCAATTCGACCAGGTGTCGGCGCGGAACTTCGACTTGTCGGTGACCGTGTCGAGCACGTTCAAGAGGCCGTCGTTCGTCGCCAAACCTTTCATACCTTCGAGCGACTTGATGCGATCCGCGATCTGTTTCTTCGCGTCGGCGTCGGTCATACGGCCTTCGAGCGCGCGCAGTTGATCGATCCGTTCGTCGACTTTGCCGAGGAGCGCTTTGTCGTCGCGCAATTTCGTGAGCGCCTCGCGCATCGGTACGGCGCGGTTTTGGACGTCGTCGACATAGGCGTCGAACTTCGTCCCGTCCATGCCCGCTTTCATCATGCGTTGCACGGTCGGGAGATCGCGCGAGATGAGCGATGCTGTTTTGGTGAGCTCGATCAGCGACGGATCGCTGTCCATCACGCTCAACGCTTGCCGGACCACCGCGTCGCGCTCCAAGCCGTCGCGCCGTCCGCTCAACACTTCCGAGGCTTGGTTGAAACGTTTATCGGCGTCGCCCGGATCGTACGAGGGCGCGCGATCCGTCTTCACCAAACCGTTGCGCTGCAGGCGTTGCCAGGCGCCTTCTTTTTTCGCGCCTTTTCCTTCCTCGTGGAGCGCGTCGTACATCTTCGGATTCAGTTGGCGCAGCGAATCGCCGTGTTCCTGCCACTGTTCGAGCGCGATCGTGTCGGCCTCTTTGACGCGACCTTCCGAGAGCTGGCGATCGCGCTCGTATGCGGCGGCCGAAGAATCGAGGAACAATTTATCTTTCGCGGCACCGGAGACTGCGAGCGCTCGCTCGCGCACTTTTTCATCGAGCTCGTTCAGCTTGGCGACGTCTTTGTCTTGTTCCTTGATGTAACGCTCGCGATTCGTCTCCGAGCGCTCGCGCACCAGGTTCGCGGGATTGACCACCTCAAAAACGTGGCCGACCTCGTCGAGGAAACCGACGCCCGTCGCCGTCGTCTTGGTCATCGCGTCGAGATGTTTGGCGCGTTCACCGTTCGCGACCGCCGCGTCGTGCGTCGCTTGGCGATAAGCTTCGGCCTGGTCTTTCGCCATCACCCCGACTTTGCCTTCGAGGTCACCGAGCAAAAATGACGCGGGCGATTGGTGCAGTGTCCCTTTGGCCATCAAGTCGGCCGCAAGTTTCGTGTCCATCCGCGCGGTCAGTCGCGCGCGATCGGCATCGCTCAGGTCGCCGCCGAGCCCAAGCGCCTTTTGCCGCAGATCGGGCGTGAGCCGGTTCCACAGCTCGACGCGTCCGTTCAGCTTGCGCGCGGCTTCGTCGCCGTAGAAGGAACGCGCGGAGGTCGCTTTCGTCTTGAGATCCCCGCCGACGCCCCACTGGTGCCACAAACCGGCGACCGGCGGCCGGATGTTGAGGTCGTAGATCAACTTTCCGACATCGGCCGAAAGCACAGGATCGCCGGCGCCCGACACATAGTCGACGAGACGTTTTCGCGTCGCTTGATCGACGTTGTCGAGCCTCGACCACTTCGCCTTTTCACTGAACAAACCGTCGACCGCGGCTTGTTTCACGCGCGGATCGTCGGTGCGGCTCAAGATGTTCACCACAGAGCCGAACGCTTTGTCGTTGTTCGGTACTTTGCCGAAGGTGTCGACGATGTTGCGGACCTCGTGCTCGTCCGCGTGTTTGCCGATCCGTCCCATCGCTTCGGCGGAGCGCAGCCGATCCTCCATCTTTCGATGGTTCGCGTTCATGTCCATGGTCAGCGAACGTTTCAGCGCTTCCGCCGCGTTCGGCTTCAGCTTGTCGCTCGCGGTCTCGAGCGCATCGAGCACCGCCGGCGAGAGGTTGTTCGCCATGGAGTGGGCTTCGCGCGGGCTCCATTTGTCGGCCATGGCCGCGAGCCCTTGCGCAGAGCCGTGATGCGAGCTCTCCGGATGACGATCTTGTTGACCTGGTCCAAGGACCAGTCCGCTTCGCAACACCTCGAACACTTTGTCGGTGTCGCCGTATTTCGGTTTGGTGCGCGCTGCCGCGGATTCCCCGAGCGCACGATAATAATTCGCTTTCTCGCCGCGCTCTTTTTCCGGTACCTCGAGCAGCGCTTCGGTGACGCGATCCGCTTTGCCGGTCTTCGCCAGCCCGACCAGCGATTGTTCCGCGACTTTGCTCCCGAGCGGCACCACGTTCGACAGCGCGTCGATCGCCCGTTCGCTCCCTTGGGTCGCTGCGCGGCCGAGGCGCGCGGTTTCGTACTCGAAGGTTTTGAGATCTTTTCCTTCGACGAACATGCGGCCGAGGCGTGCGTGTCCTTCGGGCGTCCGTTCGCTGAGCACGTCTGTCATTCCGGACAGGGTGTGCTGATTTTTCGCCGCCAGGTTCTGCCGCAGCGATTGGCCGACTTCGTATTGAACCTGCGGCGACGCATCCCAACGTGTATAGACGTCGGCCATCGCTCGCGCTTCTTCGCGTGAGGCGCCGGTCGCGAAGGTCTTCGCGCCTTCGAGCTTGACTGTCTCGAGCTGCTCCGCGGTGAGGCGCGGCATCTGCACACCTTTGCCGTTTCGCCCGAGCTCGAACGGCTCGTACGTTCCTTTCGGGGCACGCTCCGGTTTGTCGGGTGTCTCCATGGCGATGCGCAAAGCGTCGCGCGCGATCTTGTTTCCTTCACCTGATCTTTTGGCCAGCTCGGCGGCCGCGACCTTGGGATCACTTTTCAGCTGCGTCAGGTGTTCTTGGGTCCACACGCGATCGAGCACCGGCTTCGCCTCTTCGTTCTTGCCGGCGACCTCTTTTTGTAAACGTTCGCGCGCCGTCTTCAGCTCGTCGTAGGAGGAGCCGGTGTTCAGTCCGTGCGTGAGGTGATCGATACGATCGTTGTTGCGGTTGTCTTGAAACGTTTGGGTCGCGCGGAGGACGCGGGTCTGCGCCATCAGCCGGGTGCGTTCGTCGGTGCTGGCGAGATCTTTTTGTAGGTCGGGTGAGAGGCGGCCGAGCGCCATCCGCGCGAAGTCGTTGCCGCCCGCGCCGAGATCTTCCCAGCCTTTTTTGAGTGTTTCATAGGACGCCACATCTTGCTTGCCGGCGCGGTAGCCGAACGCCAATTCCGCGGCGCGCAGCTCGTCGACTTGGCTCTTCCACATCAGCGAGCCGTTTTTTTCGAGCGCGTCGACGTACATTTTGCGTTTCGCGGGATCGTCCTCGAACAACGCCGCTTGGTGCGCTTTCTTCGCGGCGGCCATGTTTTGGCCTTCCGCGGCAGCCACGCCTTCGAGTCGTTTCTTCAGCGCTTCGTTCCCCGGAAGCTTCGCGTCCGCGTTGAGGCGTTCCCACATTTTTGCGGCCATGTCGGGTGCGCCGCCGCGCGCGTCGATCGGCGCGTTGTTGCGCCAGGCGGCGAGCTTCGCCAATTGTTCGACGTCGTCCTGCGAGCTCGGCTTCTGCCCGCCCGCCTCCATACTTTTGACGTAGTCGGTGAAGCCGTCGAGCACGACGGCTTCTGCGTTGCCGCGGAGCTGTCCTGCGGTGGTGCTGAGCTGCTGGGAGAACTGCATGCCGTGCACGCTGGCCACGTCTTGGAGACGGGCTGCGCCGAGCTCGAGGTCGCGCAGCTTCTTGTAGGCGTCACCGTACGCTTGGGGATTGTTCTTCGAATTTTGCAGTTGTTCGCGGGCGCGATCGATCTCGTCTTTCATGAAGACCGTCGCGTCGCGGATCTCGTGCGGCTCGGGCGTCATCCGGCCCCAACCTTTGCCGTCGGCGAAACCTCCGAGCTTGATGTCGCGGCCTGCGGCGGTGATCGGGGCTTTGGGCGGCGGGAGCCCTCCGTGTCCGTTTGGTCCCTGTCCTCCTGGCCACTGGCCGTTTGGCCCGCCTGGGCCGGGAGCTCCGGCGGATCCGTTGGGCCCGCCTGGGCCGGGAGCTCCGCCGGATCCGTTGGGCCCGCCTGGGCCGGGAGCTCCGCCGGATCCGTTGGGCCCGCCTGGGCCGGGAGCGCCCGGTCCAGCGGGGAGGCGACCGCGGGTTCCGTCGAATTCGACCGCGAAATTCTTTCCGTTCACCGCGATCTCGTCGTGGTCTCGGTCTTTGCGGAGCTCGGCTTCGGTTGTTTTGTCGACGGGTCCCCGTTTCTCGAGCCCGCGCGCGAACATTTCGCCTTCGTCGCCGGGGCTGTCTTGGCCTTTGATGTGCGCGTCGAGGTGATGGCCGGCTTCTTCGGCGTAGACGCGATCGAGCGCGCGTGGGTCGTTCATCAGCCGGCGGTCGAGGTAGACCGTGCCCCCGTCGTCCGCGCTGTACGCGCCGCGGTTGTTCTTCAACGTCTCCGCGTCGACGAAGCTCACAGTCTTCGGTTGCGGGAGCTCACCGCGTTTCGCTTCCGCGGCCAGCCGCTCCGCCGTCTTGCTGTCGACTTTGTCGGGATACGATTGTTTCAAGACCTCTTTGAAGCGCTCCGGCTCTTTCGTCGCGAGGTTCTGCGTGCGTTCTGCGAATCGCGTTTGTGTCGCTTTCGCGACTTCGGCCTCTTTCTTCGGGTCAGGCTTCGCGCTCGTCGTCGAGATGCCCGAAGACGGCGCAGAATTCTTTGCGTTCGCGGCGCCCGAGCTCGCAGGCTTCGCGGCCGGCTTCGGCGTAGGCGTCGCGGCCAACTTCGGCGCAGGCTTCGCGGCAGGCTTCGGCGTAGGCTTCGCGGCAGGCTTGGGCGCAGGCTTGGGCGTAGAAGACGCGGCCTTCGGTGCTGACGTAGACATGCCGACTCCGTCTCATCGCAAGAACGAGACCATCCGCGATCCTGCGCAGAACCTCGCATTCGACCCGCGCGGCGTGCTGGGCAGTGCAACCCATTCGAGCGCACCCGAGTGAGGCACAAGAAAGCTCACGGCGTTTCCGCGCTTTTCTTTCAACAGCCAGGCGTGGTCCGCGTTGTGTGCCTCGAATGTCCGGTCCACCGAAGCTGCGCCTCATCGAAGGGGAGCCCGAGAAAGCCGCGCTCGACCCGAGCGACGACAACCTCATGCTCGCCGCGGCGAACAACGACCAACGCGCCTTCGCGATCCTCGTCGAACGCCACGAACGATCGCTCAGGCGTTTCTTGTGGAGCATCACCAACGACGAAGCCGCGGCCAGAGATCTCGCGCAAGAGACGATGCTCAAGCTGTGGGTCACGCGCGAACGTTACCGCGCCGAGGGTCGCTTCAAGGCGTGGCTCTACACGCTCGCCAGAAACGCCGCCCGTTCGATGATGCGCAAACGGGCCGTGCGCCGTTTCATCGGGCTGGAAGAGCAACCTGTACTTTCGATCAGTCCGGCGGAGACGTTGCTCGAAAAAGAACAAACCGACGGCATCACCACCGCGCTCTCGCGCCTCCCGGAGAAATTCCGCACGCCGCTGCTCCTCCGCTATGTCGAGGAGCTGGAGTACGACGACATCGCCCGCGTGATCGGAAGGACACCTTCCGCCGCACGTTCGCGAGTCCACTACGCGCTGAAGGCGCTCAAAGCGCTGTTGCCCGAGGAGGTGAGGACATGAACCAGCCCGACGATCAGCTCATCGAAAAAGTGAAACATGCGTATCCGACCAAGCCGGACGCCCAATTCACCGGCGAAGTGATGTCGAAGCTCACGCCGCAGCCGAAACCGCAGCGTGCCCGGCTGATCGCCGTGACGGCGCTGCTCTCGGCCGCCGCCTCCTCAGTGGTGACCTTGAACGTGATCAATCGGGGACACGAAACGTTCGCGGCGCGTGGTGAACAAGCGAGCGAAGGATTCTCGGCGAAATACGTCGGAGTCGAAACCAACCGCGACACAAACAATACGTTCACTTTCAGAGTCTACAATCGAAGTCGGCTCGATTTAGAGCTGATGATCTTCGCCGTCGACAACTCGGGCGAAGCGCATTGGTTCTATCCGGCGTACACCGACGCCGCGACGAATCCACGTTCGAAGAGTATCCTGGCCGGAAGACCCGTGTTCGAGCTGGAGGACGCGGTGGTTCCGGATTTTGGTTTCGAGGAAACGGTGACCGTAGTTTCAATCTTCAGCGAACGCCCGCTCGCGGTCCGCGACGTGGAAAAACAGCTCCAGCGCGGGATGAGCGCGCTTCAAGAGTCGTATCCGGACGCGGTGATCTCCTTCGACGAGATGGACGGTGTCCGATGATCACTCCCCTCCTTCTCCTGTTCGCTTCCGCAAACAGCGGATATGCGCTGATCGTCACCAACAATCGCAGTCTCGAGCTGTCGCGCCCCGATCTGCGGTACGCGGACGACGATGGCGTGAAATACGCGCAGCTCTTCGGCGAGATGTTCGGCGAAGACCACGTTCAGCTCCTCACCGAGCTCGATCCGGAGACCCGCGCGCTTTATCCCGACTGGGTCGGCCGAACGCACCGGCCCACTTGGACAGGTCTAGACGACGCCGTCGACGAGCTGGTGGCGCGCCTCACGAACGATCCCGGCGCCGAAGCCTGGATCGTCCTCGCGGGGCACGGCGATCTGGAGCGCGGCCAAGGTTATCTCGAGCTAGCCGATCGGCGTCTCTATGCGCGCGATCTCGAACACCGCGTGATCGCCCCGCTCCAAAACACGCGCATCCACCTCTTGCTCGACTCCTGCAACTCTTATTTCATGCTCAATCCGCGCAAGCCCGGCGGAGTCCGTTTTACGCAGTCCAACGCAGACACGCGCGACCTACTCGAGCGTTACCCAAACGTGGGCGCGTTGATCTCCACCAGCGCAGAGGCGGTGACGTACGAATGGAGCGACGTGCAGTCCGGCATCTTCAGCTACGAAGTCCGCTCCGGTCTACGAGGAGGCGCCGACGCAAACTCCGATCAAATGATCACTTATGCCGAGCTGAGCGCATTCCTCGATACGGCGAATCGTTCTGTCGAAAATGATCTCTACCGGCCGAAAGTCTACACACGAGGACCGAACAACGATCGCGATATCACGTTGCTCGATCTCCACCGATCCGGCTCGCGGGCGATGCTCCTCGAGCGAAAAAATGTCCGCCGGATCACCGTGCGCGATCGCTTCGGGGTGCGCGTGCTCGATCTCCACAAAGAAGAAGGAACAGCGCTCGAGCTGCGTTTGCCCGACGGAGAGCTCGGCATCTACGAACGTTTGATCGGCGAAAACGGCCGCGCGCAGCTGGTGCACCGCACGCTCACTTCGTCGGTCTCCGCGCCCATCACGCTCGGAGAACGCGGGGAGGCTCCCGTATTTCAGAGACTGTTCGACGCGCCGTTCGGAGCGGAGGCGATGCGTCTTTACCAAAGTGTGTCGATCGCGGCGCCGGCCCCAGTCTACGGAATCAGCCGGCGCGACGCCGATCGTCTCGGCCTGTACCTTCGGACAACCGCGGCTTACGAACGCGAGAGTCGTACCTTGGCGGGCTCAGTCTTTTTGGCGATGTCCGCGGGGACAGCGATCGGTGCGGGCCTGTTGATCGACGAAGACGACAAGCTCACCCTGGGCACCACACTCCTCATCGGCGCCTCGGTGGGCCTGGCGGCGAGCGGTGCGCTCAGTCTGCTGTTGAGCTCAGAGAGTGAAGACTTGCTCGAGGCCTACTCACGCCGAGATCTCTCGACGGAGAGCGCACGAGGTGAGGCCGTCTTCGAGGCGGAAACACGTCTGCGCACCATCGCAGAAGACTACGAAGCGACACGCCATCTCACCGGGATTGCGTCACTCGTCATGAGCGCCGCCGCGATCGGCTTTGTCGGTGTACACGCGGCCACCGCCGAAAACGAGCGGCGTCTCGCGCCAATCGACTCGGTCACCCTCGGCTCGGCCGCGGTCCTCGCGGCCATGGGTTTGTATCAGCTCCTCATCCAAAAACACCCCGCCGAGCACACCTGGGAGCTCTATCAACAAGAGCTCTCTTTGAGGGAATGAGGTCTATGCTCTCTTTTGATCGGCCGCCTCGAAATGCGCGATCTGATCGGCTCGAGCCTTCTTGAATGCGGAGCGATCGGTTACGCGAACAATATAAGCCTCGCTCGCCGGTCGATCGCCGAAGGAACGGATCTTGGTCACGCGGAGCACGTCCGCCATCAACAAGTCGGCGACGGTGAAGCGATCGGCGGCGAGCCATTCTCGCTCGCTCAGGACTTTCTCCATCTGGTCGAGGCGCGTGCTCATCCATCCGGTCAGATCATCGTTCTCGCCGCCGGACACCTTCAGAAACCACCACGGGACGGTGACCATCTCGAGGGAGCTGAGCGCGGCGAGCGTCCATTGTATCGTCTGCGCTTCTCCAACCGGATCGCGCGGCATCAGCTTCTCGCTCTTCCGCGCCAGATAGAGCAGTCCGGCGCCGCTCTCGAAGATCTCCACTTCTTTGTCCTTCAAGAACGGGACTTGGCCGAACGGTTGATGCTCGAGATGATTGGTCTCTCGGCCATCGAAGGGGATCGTGCGAACTGTGTAGTTGAGACCCGCTTCCTCGCACGCCCATCTCAGCCGCAGATCGCGCACGAAACCGCGCGGCCCGGGCGGAACCCAGTCGTAGGTCCAGATGCTCAGCTCGCTCATGGTCATACGTCCTAAAACTACTCACAAACAGGCGACCGAGTACGCAACTTCGATCACCGAAGCAGGCTCCGGTGTTGCCAGCTCGGTGAACTGCACGGCGTTCGCCGCGGCGTCGTACATCCAGGAGCCGGCACCGGCCATCACCGGCGCTCCGTCGACGCGCACTTCGAGCGAGCCGGGCACGGGCGCTGCGCTCAAGAAGAACCGTGTGCGAAAGCCGAAGGCGATCCGCGAGAGCTCTTCGAGCGATCGCGCCCAATCGGCGGAACAGATCGACTGCACCACGCCACCTGTCCGGTGGGCCATGTCGATGTAACGTATGCCTTGTTCGGCGGTGCCACCCGGTCCGACACACCCGCTCGGCGCGTCGCCGACGATCGCGGAGAAGGTGAACGCTCCCGGATCGTTTGGACCCTTCAAGCTCTGCAGGAACGAGAAGTAGAAGTTGTCGTTTTGCGGGGAGAGATCCGGCTGATCCGAAACCACGATGATCGAAAGGACAGCTTCACGCCTCAAGAAGCCGAAGTTGTGCATCGACAGATTCGGCTCGCTGAACGCCTCGAGGATCGCCTGCATCCCCATCTCCGGTCCCGGCCCGACCGCTCCAACGCTCGCATTCTGCTGAAACGCGAGCTCCGGCGAGGGCTGCGTGGCCCGCGTGATCACGCGATCCGCGGCCGGCCCGTTCACGGGAACGAACAAGCCAAATCCCGCCACTGCATCATCGAGCGTGGTGACGGCGATGTGATAGTCGACCACTTCCTGATTCGCATACGCGATGAAAGAAGCGAGGTTCGTCGCCAGCGAAACTTGCTCATCGCCCATGGAACACGAGTTATCGACGACGAATAAAATGTCGGCCATCGACGAGCCGAGCTGCACGAAACGATCGTTCTTCGTCGGATCGTTCGCGCCGCTGCCTTCGAGCGACACCCCATAATCCGCCGGTTGCCCGTTCACCGTGCTGGCGATGATGATCGCTCCCGCAAAAGGACCGATCTGTTCGGGACGGAACGTCGCGCGGAAGATCAACGAACCTCCCGGCGCCAACATCACTGGGGTCGCCGGAAGCTGCGCGGGCACGTCGCTCAGCTCGAAACCTCCGCCCGGCGTCACCAGATCGATCGCGCGAATCGGCACCGGCAAAGACGCGATGTTGTGCACCCGCACCTCGAACGTTCGCGACGCACAACCCACGCCGACCGGACCAAAGCTCAGCTCGCCCGGCACCACCAGCAGATCTCCGCCCGCGCTCGTCCCGCTGAGCGGCACCGAAAGCGCACCGCTCGGGCTCGACAACGCCACCTCGACCGCACCGGTGTGGAGGCCGGCGGCGAGCGGCGCGTATTCGACGAAGATGAACGCCGAATCGCCGGGAGCAATCGACGCCGGCACCTCGCGCACCGCAAACACATCCGCGGAGCCCTCGGCGAGCGACACCTCATAGACGAGACACACGCCCGCACCCTGATTCACCAGCTCGACCGCGCGACGCGCAAAACGTTCCGGCGTCACCACCCCGAAGCTCACGGACTCCGGACGCACCGTGGCGATACACGGCGGGAGCTCCACGGCTTCGCCGAACAGCGGCACGCGCAGCGGATCCTGCCCGCTGTCGTTCGAATGAATGATCAGATCCGCGGACACGGCACCGGCCACGACCGGCGCCAGCTCCACGACCAGGGTCCGAGCCTCGCCCGGAGCGAGCGGATCGAGCGTACCGCTCACCTCGAACCCGGCCGAAGGATCACTGAGCTCGAGACCCGTAATCACCAGCTCCGCGTAACCTGCATTCGACACGGAGATCGAACGCCGCTTCGGTGCGAGCAGCGCGACCGTACCGAAGTCGAGCTGAGCGGGTGCCACGGCGATCGACGGCCCTCCTCCGCTCCCATCGACGGGAATGGTGATCGTGCCCGGCGGATCGGTGTCGACCCGAAAACGCGCGCGATGTTCTCCCCTCTCTTCGGGACAATATTTGATCTCCGCCGAGACCGACTCGCCGGGCAGGATCGCCGCGGCTCCGGCAAATTCCGTGGCCACGAATTCTCCGGCACCGTCGAGTGCCCAAGAGATCAGGTCGACGGGGAGTGGCATGGCGTTTTCGCAGGTGATCGCTTTTGTCGAACACCGGCCGGGGAGCACTGATCCGAAGGACAGGCTACGCGGACTACAAGCGAGCGCGCTGTAGGCGCCGATCCCGCTCAGCTCGAGGCGGCTCTCTGCACAACCGTCGCAGACCGCGAAAGCGAGGCGCGCGTGTTCGTCGCCTTCGGTCGTCGGAAAAAACTCGAGCGCCAGGTCACGGCTCTCACCCGGGCCGAGCACCAGCGGAACATCGACACCGGCGCGCACACAAAACGGGGCGCCGCGGATGGCGGAGCAAGTTTCTATACCTGGTCCAAAGGACAGGTCGAGCGCGATCTCGTCCTCCAGCAGATTGGTGACTCGAACCGACTGCTCGGCGACCGTGTTCAACAAGACGCGACCGAAGTCGATCGGCGCCGGCACGAGCGAGATCGCCGCCGCGACACCTTCACCGCGAAGCGCGATCACCTTTGCTTCCACGCCCTCGCCCGCCACCAACAAACTACCGGTGATCTCGCCGAGCGCGAGCGGTTGAAAACGAACGCGCGCTTCGACCGACGCTCCGGGCGCCACGACGCGCGCCTCGATCGTCACTTGAAAGGCGTCGGTCTCGCCGGGATCGAAGCGCACGATGTTCAGCGGCGCTTCACCTCTGTTGGCGATGGTGATCAGCTCGACGCGTGCATCACCCGAGACCACTTGGCCGAAGTCGATCGACAGCGGATCGACCTCCATCAACGGAAGCAGCGTGCGAACTTCGTCTCCCTCACACGCCGCCGTTCCGCACAAAACCCACGCCACACCGACGAACCCCCACCGCCTCATTGCCGCACATCATACGCGGTTTCTCAGCGCCTCGTCGATCGCGGCCAAGAGCGCCTCGGCGCGGATCGGCTTCGTCACGTAACCATCCATACCTGCTTGTATGCAGCGCTCTTGATCTTCCGGCAATGCGCCGGCGGTCACCGCGATGATCGGCGTCCTCTTCGCGCGGAGCTCCGGTGCGCTGCGGATCGCCCGCGTCGCCTCCAGGCCGTCCATCTCCGGCATGTGAAGGTCCATGAGGATGACGTCGAAGCTCTTCGCATGTGCTGCGCTCAACGCCTCACGTCCGTTGTTCGCCACCACCACCTCGTGGCCGCGCCGCTCGAGCAAACGCACCGCGACCTTCTGATTCACGATGTTGTCTTCCGCGAGCAACACTTGAAGCACCGGACCTCTCGGCGCGCTGCCGTTCACCGGCGAGCTCACTTTTTCCGCCGGCGCCGCGCGCAACAGGCGCACCGTGAAGTGGAAGATGCTGCCTTTTCCGAGCTCGCTCTTCACGCCGATTTGGCCGCCGTGAAGCTCGGCCAACATCTTGGAGATCGAGAGGCCGAGGCCGGTACCTCCGTAGCGGCGCGTCGTCGAGAGATCGGCTTGTTGGAACGAATCGAAGATCAGCGATTGTTTTTCGGGCGCGATGCCGATGCCCGTGTCTTCGACTTCGATCGAAAGTGTGGAGAATTTTTCGTCGCGTGCGAGCTCGCGCACCCGCGTCACCACGCGACCTTTTTCCGTGAACTTGAGCGCGTTGCCGACCAGGTTCACCAAGATCTGGCGTAGCCGTTCGGGATCGCCGAGGTAGTCGTCGTGAAGCGACGCCTCGTGCTCCAGCTCGAGCGTCACGCGGGGATTTTTTCCGGAGAGCGAGAGCGCCTTGGTCGTGCTTGCGATCAATTCACGGAGCTGAAACGGCACCGAAACGAGCGTCAGCTTTCCCGCTTCGATCTTCGAGAAATCGAGGATGTCGTTGATGATCCCGAGCAACGAATCCGCGGAGCTCTTCGCCACCGTGAGCAGCTCGCGTTGTTCGGCGCTGTGGCTCAACGCGAGCGCGGCGTCGGTCATGCCCAGCACCCCGTTCATCGGCGTGCGGATCTCGTGGCTCATGTTCGCCAAAAATTCACTCTTCGCCCGCGACGCGACTTCCGCCGCTTGTTTCGCGGCTTCAAGCGCGCGCGTTCGTTGTTCCACACGTTCGGTGAGCTCACGCTCCTGCGCTTCCAAGCTGCGAACGCGCAGCCGGTGAAGGCCGACGACCAGCGCGATCAATCCGAGGGCGGACAAGGTGTAGAACCAGGTCGTCTCATAATAGAAGGCGTCGACGGTGAAGCTCGCGCTCGCGCCGTCGAGGTTCCACACGCCGTCGTTGTTGCAGGCGATGACGTGGAAGGTGTACTCACCCGGCGGCAGATTCGTGTATCGCGCGACGCGCCGCGTGCCACCTTCGATCCATTCGTCATCGAAGCCGTCGAGCTTGTAGCGAAACTTCACTTTTTCGGGACCGAGCAAGCTGAGCCCCGCGTATTCGATCTCCACGCGTTGTGTGCCGGGACTGGCGCGTTCCAATCGGCTGAGCTCGACTTCGGCGCGCCCGTCGAAAGCGACGGACTCGATCATCACCGGAGGTTTGAGTGAGTTCTTTTTTACGCCGCGTGGATCGATCGACACCAATCCTTTGACCGTCGGAAACCACAACTTTCCATCGCGGCTGCGCGCGCCCGCGGGCTGAAAGCCGCCGTTACACTCGGGGCTCCGCATGCCGTCCGAACGGCCGAACGATTCGCTGGAAATCTTGGTGACGTGTCCGCCCGCGAAGGCGTCGAGATCCGCCTTCGCGACGCGCGAGATTCCTTTGTTGGAGCTGATCCAGAGGTTGCCGTCTCCATCGTCGAGGATCTGGAGGATCAGATCTTCAGCGAGGCCGTCTTTGGCGCGGAACACGGCGAGGCGATCGTGTTGAATCCGCGTCAGCCCTTGAAAGGTGCCGATCCACATCGTGCCGTCGCTGTCTTCGTGGAGCGCGGTGACCGTCGCGTCGGAGAGCCCTTCGGCGACGCCAAACTTGTCGATCTTTCCGCGGCGCATGCGATTCAAGCCGCCGCGCTGTGTACCGACCCACAACGCTCCATCTTTTGCCGCGTGGATCGCGGAGATCATGTCGTCGGAGAGACCGTCGGCGGTGGTGAGCAACCCATGTTCTTCGCCACGCAATCGGTTCAGCCCCGATTCGGTGCCGACCCAGATCGTGCCCGCCGCGTCTTCTTCGATCGCGAAGATGTTCTGCCCGCGCACGCGATCGGGGATGCGTGAAATACGATCGCCGTAGAGCGCGCTCAATCCGCCGCCGAAGGTCCCCACCCAGAGGACGCCGCTTCGATCTTCGTGAAGCGCAGAAACGAAGCTGGACGGAAGGCCATGTTGCGTCGAGTAAACTTTGCTCGAGCTTCCGTCGAACCAGCTCAATCCACCGCCGTTCGTTCCGACCCACAAACCGCCGTTGCGGCTCTCTTCGACGGTGAAGACGAAGTCGCGTGGAAGGCCTTCCTTTGCGCCGTAGGGAACGAACAACGCGTCTTTCAAACGCACCAGGCCCGCGCCGTTCGCAGCGAGCCAAAAGCTTCCTTCGCGATCCTCGTAAGCGGAGAGGAAGTCGTCGCCGGGGAGACCGTCAGCGAGGCGATAGGTGTCGGTGCGGTCTCCGTACATTCGGATCAAGCCGACGCCGCGCGCACCGAACCACAGGTTGCCGTCGTGATCGGGGCGCACGAAGGTGATCGGCTCTTTTCCTGCGGCGGGTTCCACGGTGAAGCCGCCACTTCCGAAATAGGCGGCGCCGGTCTCCGTTCCGGCCCAAATACGGTCGCGCATATCGAGGCCGAGGCTCTTGATACGTTCGTTCGGTAAGCCGTCTTCCGTGGAGTAGGTGATGAAGGTGTCTTCACTCAGCTTCGACAGACCGGAGTCGGTGCCGATCCAGATGGCGCCGCTCGCGTCCTCGAGCAATGCCCGCACGACGTTGCCCGCCAATCCACTTGCGAAGTCGTAGTGCGAGACGACACCCCCTTCGAGGCGGAACAGACCGCCGCCGAGCGTTCCGATCCACAGACGTGAGCTGCGATCTTCGAGCAAGGCGGTGATCGATTTCGAGTCGCGGTGATCGCCGAGATCGATCGGAGTGATCGCTCCGCGCTCGAAGAGCCCGAGCCCACCGCCGAAGGTGCCGATCCACAAACCGCCCTGTTCTTTTCGAGCGGCGAGCGCAGAGATGAAGTTGTGGGGCGGCGCCACGGCGCTGCGGCGATCGAAGACGGTGAATTCGATGCCGTCGAAGCGTGCCAGTCCTTCTTGCGTGCCGAGCCAGAGATAACCGTCGTCCGTTTGAACGATGGTGTTGATCGAGCTTTGAGGCAGGCCGTCGTCGGTGCCCCACGCGGACTGTGTGTATTGCGTGAGCGCGCGCGAGGGATCGAGCGCGTACAGCGGGCTCGGCAAGAGACCGAGGAAAACCGCCCCAGCGAGGATCGCCGAGCGCAGATGGGCGCGTAGACACCGCACGTGTTACCGAAACTATCGGCAGATTTACCGGCGATTCAACGGCGTCATTGTTTATGGAGGGCGGCCGATACTTGACCCGTGTCCACCGAGACGATCGACCTCGTCGACTTCGGGTTCAGCGCTCCCGAAAATACACAGGAGGCGCTCACCTACCTGACGATTCATCAGGCGAGCGGCGATCGTACCTTGGTCTTGCGCGAGGAACATTCGCTGCTTTTCGGCAGAGATCCGGCGTGCGAGCTGATGATCGACGAGCCGAGTGTCTCGAGAAAACACGCGAAGCTGATGGTGATCGAAGGGGTCGCGCACCTCGCGGATCTCGACAGTCAAAATGGAACGGTGCTCGGCGACCAGCGCCTGCTCGGCCGCGCACGTCTTGCGGCGGGCGACGCTTTTTACATCGGCGGATCGACGTTCATCTACCACCGGCCACACGCGCTCGGCACCTGGAAGGAACACCGCTTCACGGGCGTGATCGCCGTTGATCCAAAGACCAGGATGCTCTGCCGGCAACTGGAGAGCTCCGCGCGCTCCGAGCTGAACGTGTTGCTCCAAGGAGAGACGGGTACCGGCAAAGAAGTCGCCGCAAACGCGCTGCACATCGGATCGAATCGGAGCCGCGCGCCCATGGTAGCCGTCAATTGTGCGGCGCTCCCCGAAACGCTGGTCGAGTCCGAGCTGTTCGGACATGAACGCGGCGCTTTCTCCGGCGCACACGCGTCACAAATGGGTCTGTTCGAGGAAGCGGACGGGGGCACGATCTTTCTCGACGAAGTCGGTGAGCTCCCGCTGGTGGCTCAAGCGAAGCTCCTCCGCGTGCTCGAGACGCGCCGCGTGTCGCGACTCGGTGATGCCTCACGCGAACGACACTTGGATCTCCGAGTGATCGCTGCGTCCAATCGCGATCTCGAAGAGGAAGTCGCCGCCGGACGGTTCCGGCGCGATCTCTATTACCGGCTGGCGGGTGCGAAGATCATCATTCCGCCGCTCCGCGAACGCCGCGCGGACCTTCCTGTCCTGGCGTACAGCTTCCTCGACGAACAGCGGAAAAAGCTGGCGCGCGAGCCGGTGTCGCTCGACGCCGCGGCGATGACGCTGCTCCTCGGACACGACTGGCCGGGCAACGTGCGCGAGCTGAAGAACGTGATGGAGCGTTGTGCCACGGGCAGCGAGCGATCCGTGGTGTGCGCGCGTGAGCTCAAGACACATTTGCCGAACCGAAACACCGTGCGCAGCGGGCCGTCTGTGTTTCGGCCGATCGACGAAGAGGTCCGCGCACTGGAAAAAGATCGCATGAGCGCCGCGCTCGACGCGACCCAAGGCAATCAGAAGCGGGCCGCGGAGTTGATCTCGATGCCGCGCCGAACCTTCCTCACCAAGCTCAAGGCCTACGGGCTCGAACGTTCGAAATGATCCGTGCGCCGATTTCGCGCTCTGCGCTGCGCCGCTCCCGCGCACGAGAGAACAGTGGAACACGCGTATTCGCGCAGCTAGAGACGGCACTCTTCCTGCTTTAGGTCATCGCATGAAATTTCATAAACTGGTCGCCTTCCCGGCGCTCGCACTGTTCGTCGGGTGCGGCGGCCCCGAGGACGACTCGACTTGGATCGCGGAGTCCACCACTAACCTCACCTCATTCGGCGGCACCTCTTTCAGCGGCATGACACTCTCTTCGTCTTACAACCCGTACTCGAGCTTTTATCGCGTCGCGGTTTGGAACGGACGGGAGATGAAAGGTGAAAGCCTCGAACGCGGCGGCGCGGACAACCGCGGTTACCGCGTCGACGCCGCCGACGGCCGCGTCAAACGAAACGTTTCTATTACCCTGTTGGATTCCGTCATCCGCTTCGAAGGCCAATCGGTCAGCGAGCTGGGCGGCAGCGTGATCCTCACGAACGGCGCGCAACGCGTGCGGATCACGGAAGGCAGCGGCGTCTTTTTCGCGGACGGCGTCACGCCGATGGGCGTGAGCACCTACTTCGTCGAGCTCGACAACAACGGCGCATGGCTCCCGCTTTATCGAAACGCGGACGGCTCCGCGATCCCCACCGTCGCTTTGCGCGGCTGGTGGAACACGGACCCCGCGGCCGCCGGCACTGCGATCGGTGGAGAGTGGCGCGACGATCACCGCATCACGTTCGCCGCGCGCGGTTATGCGCTCGCGAAGTGTGTCGAGCTCGGCTACGACCACCAGTTCGAGGCTTATCACCACACCTGCGTACGAATGTTGCGCGCGGACTATTGTGGTGACGGCAAGACCTGGACGCAGGACGGAACGCGCCTGAGCATCGCGGACCAAAAAGGTGTTCAGCTCCGTGCGAGCGAACCGCCGGTCGCCGGTGACGCCTCGAAAGCTTGGCGCTTCGAGGCTTATTGGAACGAAGACGGCGCGACCTGTACCAACGGACAACGTATCGCGGACTTTGCTCCGACCTGCGGCAACGTTTCGCTCGCTTCCGCGAAACCGCGTTGCGCGAGCGCCGCGGATCTCACGGACAGCGCCGCTGACAAAGTGAAGACGGACAAACCGCTGATGTTGTCCGAGTTCGTGGGCGCTACGGCAACACCGTAAGCCGCGTCTTCGGTGCGTCGACCTCGACGCCGAGCTGACCGCAAGCGGCGCTGATGTCATCGCCGCGAGCTGTCCGCACGAACACGTCGAGGCCGCCTTCGCGCACCAGGCGCTGAAACCGCGCGATGACGTTGTCCGCCGGCCGCTTGAACGGGCTGTACGGATGTTCGTTGAACGGGATCAGATTCACTTTGCTGCTCCGCACCGGACGGAGCAGCTGCACCAGGCGGCGCGCGTCGTCGTCGAAGTCATTCACGCCCGCGAGCAACACGTACTCGAAAGTGATCCGGCGTCGTTCCGGCAGCGGGAACTCGATACACGCGTCGATCAACGTTTGAATGTTGTACTTCTTGTTGATCGGCATGATGCGATCGCGGACCGCATCCGTGGTCGCGTTGAGCGACACCGCCAAGTTCACTTTCGCGTCGAGCCCCAAACGCGGAATGCGCGGTGCCAGGCCCGCGGTGGAGACAGTGATCCGCTTCGGCGCGATGGCGTGGCCCTCCGCCGAAGAGATGGTGTGGAGCGACTCGATCACGTTCGCGTAATTTTGGAGCGGCTCGCCCATCCCCATCATCACGATGTTTTGGATCGGCTCGTCCGCACCGACGTCTTCCTTCACGCGGGTGATCTGTTCGACGATCTCTCCCGAGGTGAGGTTTCGGATCAGCCCCAAAGAGGCGGTCAAACAGAACTTGCAGTCGATCGCGCAACCGACCTGCGAAGAGATACAGAGCGTGTTCCGCCCTTCACTCGAGGATTCCGGAATGAACACCGCTTCCACGACGTCGCCGTGCGAAGTGCGGAGCGCATATTTACGCGTGCCGTCTTTTCCCGTCTCTTTGCGCTCGATGGTGATCGAGCCGATCGTCGCGTGTTCTTTGAGCGTCGCGCGCAGCTCGTTGGAGAGATCGGTCATCTCGTCGAAAGAGCGCACGCCCTTTTGATGGAGCCACCGAAAGATCTGTTTTGTTCGAAACGCAGGGAGCCCGAGATCTTCAACGAAGGTCCCGAGCTCCTGCCGCGACAACGCGCGTAGATCTATTGTCTCAGCTCGCATTCGCGGAAAAAGAACGCGACTTCTACTTTCGCCGTCTCCGGCGCGTCAGAACCGTGAACGGCGTTTTTCTCGATGTTCGTGCCATACGCTTTGCGGATGGTATCGGCGTCGGCTTTCGCCGGATCGGTCGCGCCCATCACTTTGCGGTTCTTGGCGATCGCATCTTCACCTTCGAGCGCGGTGACGACGACCGGTCCCGAGGTCATGAACTCCACCAAGCTGTTGTAAAACGGACGTGCCTTGTGCACCGCGTAGAACGCGCGCGCTTGCTCCTGCGTGAGGTGCGTCAGCCGCATGCCCAAAATGCGCAGGCCCGTGTCTTCCAACATCTTCAAGATGCCGCCGATCGCGTTCTTCTGAACTGCGTCCGGCTTGATGATCGATAAGGTCCGTTCCACCGCCATACTTCAATCGTCCTTCTTAACTTTGGGTCTTCTTGCCCAGTCGATAGCCGGCCTCGAGGGCCTGCATGTGAATGTCTTCGCCGCCCTTGGCGACATGGTCCTTCACCGCGGCTTCGATCGCCATTTTGGTGACCACTTTGGTGAGCTCGACCAACACCCCGAGCGCAACGATGTGAAGCAGTCCCGGCCGCGAGAGCTCGCGATCCGCGGTTTCGAGCAAGGGGATCTGGTGCACGCGGATCCCTTCGGGCGCGTTGAAGGTGACGTCGTCGTCGAGGATCACCGTCGCACCCATCTTGAGATCGTGCGTGTACTTCTCGACCGCTTCGGGTGTCGTCGCGACCAACACGTCGATCTGCGTCGCTTTCGGATAGTCGATGTCGCCGTCCGAGATGATGACTTCGGAGCGCGCAGCGTTGCTCCTGGCCTCGGGGCCATAACTCTGCACGTGGTGCGCGTTCTTGTCGTCGTAGATCGCCGCGGCTTCCTGCAGGATCAGACCCGCCTGGATCATCCCGTGCGTTCCCGCGCCGGCAAGCCGTACTTCTTTGCGATCGGCCACAAGCCTCTGTCGCCTCGGGAGCTCTGGAAGGCAAGCGAAACTAGAGCTCAGCGGACGACGCCGCCGATGCGATCCCAACGCACCCCGGATTTCGGCCCGCGCGACCACCACACGAACATCGCTTTGCCCTTCACATAGCTCGTGGGCACCGCGCCCCACACACGGCTGTCGGAAGAGTTGTCGCGATTGTCACCCATGACGAAAACGTAGCCGCTCTCGACCGCACATTCACCGTGCGCCTCGGGTCGCTCCGGGGTGCAGGTCAACCCGGGCAGCTCTTTTCCGCCTTCACCGGGGAGATCGAGCGACGAGAGCTCCGACCTTTTGTAGATCACCGTGTAGCTATGTGGGTTCCCGCCGATGCTCTTCTCGGCGAACGCATAGGAGTGGTGCACGCCGCCGAAGCTGCTCGCGTCTTCGTCTTCACCTTCGTCGACATATTCGTAGCTCTCCGGCGCCGCGCGATCGAGACGCGCGCCGTTCACCAGGACTTCTTGTCCGTCGACGCGCACGCGATCGCCCGCCACCGCGACCACGCGTTTGATGTAGTCCTTCGAGAGATCGAGCGGAAAACGGAAGACGATCACATCACCGTGCGAAGGCGTGCTCCACTCGGCGAACCAGCTGTTGGTGAAGGGAACGCGCAGCCCGTAGATGAACTTGTTGACGAAGATATGATCGCCGACCGCGAGCGTCGGGATCATCGAGCCCGTGGGGATCTTGAACGCTTCCACGACGAACGCGCGCAGCACCACCGCGATGACGATGGCGATGAAGATCGACTCTGTGTACTCGCGGGCCGTGCTCTTCTTCGCGAAGCCGAGGATCTGCTCGACGCGAAGATCGAGCTCCTTCAACGCGAGCGATAAACGCGGAGCTTCCGGCGATCCGGAGCTCGCTGATTCCACGACGGCCACCGCCGCTTCCAACTTGTCTTTGTCTTCCGGGGTGAGCTTGTCCGCGTATTTTCTCGAGAGACGGCGCACGTCCTCCACGAAGCGACGCGCTTTGGCGACGGCTCGCTTGTCGGGCGGGCTCGCGTCGCGTTCGTTCATTCTTCGTCCGTCCTCAAGACGGCCAAGAATGCATCCTGCGGGACCTCCACGGATCCCACTTGTTTCATGCGCTTTTTGCCTTCTTTTTGGCGATCGAGGAGCTTGCGCTTACGAGAGATGTCGCCGCCGTAACACTTCGCGGTGACGTCTTTGCGGAACGCCTTCACCGTTTCGCGCGAGATGATGCGCGAGCCGATGGCCGCTTGAATGGCGACGTCGAATTGTTGTCGGGGAATGATCTTCCGCAGCTTCTCGGTGAGCAGCTTGCCACGCGCGTAGGCGCGATCTTTGTGCACGATCACCGAGAGCGCATCGACGGGATCGCCGTTGAGCAACACGTCGAGGCGCACCAGCGAGGCTTCGCGGTAACCGGCGAGCTCGTAGTCCATGGACGCGTAGCCGCGGCTGACCGATTTCATACGATCGAAGAAATCGTAGACCACTTCGGCGAGCGGGATCTCGTAGGTGATGACCACGCGATTTTGCGCAGCGTAGTCGATGCCGATCTGCGTGCCGCGACGCTCCTCGCAGAGCTTCAGCAACGCACCGACGTACTCCGACGGCGTGTGCAGCTTGATCTTCACCACCGGCTCCTCGAACTTGATGATCTTCGATTCGTCGGGGAGGCGCGCCGGGTTGTCGATTGGAACGATCGTCCCATCGAGCGTGGTCACCATGTAGATCGTCGTCGGCGAGGTGGTGATCAGGTTGGCGTCGAACTCGCGCTCCAAACGTTCTTGCACGATCGACATGTGCAAGAGCCCGAGGAAGCCGCAGCGGAAACCGAAGCCGAGCGCTTGCGAAGTTTCCGGTTCGAAGGAGAACGCCGCGTCGTTCAAACGCAGCTTTTCGAGCGAGTCGCGCAGCTGTTCGTAGTCCGAGCTGACGATGGGGAAAAAGCCGGCGAAGACCATCGGCTTTGCATCACGAAAGCCCGGCAAAACAGGCGTCTCCGTGAAATCCGCGGACATCACCGTGTCGCCGACCTTGGCGTCGCGCACTTCTTTGACGCTCGCCGCGAAGAAGCCGACTTCGCCCGGCGTCAGTTGCGTCAACGGCGTCGAGTGTGGAGCGAACTGGCCGATCTCCAGCACCTCGAACTTCTTGTTTCGATTCTGTGCGAAGACGATCTCTTCTTTGAGCCGCAGGCGCCCGTGTTTCACGCGCACCAAACAGATCACGCCGCGATACGGATCGTACCAAGAGTCGATCATCAACGCTTGCAGCGGCGCTTCGGGGTCACCTTCCGGCGGCAACATGTTGTTGACCACCGACTCGAGGATCTCATCGATGCCGATGCCGGTCTTCGCCGACGCGAGCACCGCCGTCGAAGTATCGAGACCGATGATCTCTTCGATCTCTTTTTTCACTTCGTCGGGACGCGCCGACGGAAGATCGATCTTGTTGATGACCGGAACGATCTCCAGGTTGTTGTCGAGCGCGAGATAGACGTTCGCCAGCGTCTGCGCTTCGACGCCTTGTGAAGCGTCGACGACGAGCAACGCGCCTTCACACGCGGACAGCGATCGCGAAACTTCGTAGGTGAAGTCGACGTGGCCGGGGGTGTCGATCAGGTTGAGCTGATACGTCTTCCCGTCTTTCGCTTTGTAGGTCAGCCGCACGGCCTGCGCTTTGATGGTGATGCCGCGCTCGCGCTCCAGATCCATCTTGTCGAGGAACTGGTCCTGCTTCTCACGCGCGGACAGAGCGCCCGTGCGTTCGAGGATGCGGTCAGCGAGCGTCGACTTCCCGTGATCGATGTGCGCGATGATCGAGAAGTTGCGGATCCGCTCGAGCGGATAGTCCGGTGGAAAACTCATACTGGACGAGGCCTTCGCACCTTATTCCGGTTGCAGCGAAAAGAGGCAAGCACCTTGATGACCTCCCGCGTCGGGGCTAGCGTCCGCCACCATGGCGGACGGAACATTTCGGGTGCTGGTTTCGGACAAGCTCGCAGCGGAAGGCCTGAGCGTCTTCAAGGCTGCGGGTGAACGGATCAAGGTGGATGTAAAGGTCGGAATGCCGGCCGAGGAGCTGAGCTCGGTCATCGGGCAGTACGACGCGCTCGCGATCCGCAGCGCTACACAGGTCACGCCGGAGGTGATCCAAAAAGGTGACCGTCTCAAAGTGATCGGACGCGCGGGTATCGGCGTGGACAACATCGACGTCCCCGCGGCCACCAAAAAAGGCATCGTGGTGATGAACACGCCCGAGGGCAACATCGTCACCACCGCGGAGCACGCGATCGCGTTGATGTTGTCGCTCGCGCGCAAAGTTCCGCAGGCGACGGCTTCGATGCGCGCCGGCAAGTGGGAGAAGTCGAAGTTTCAGGGCCGCGAGATCTGCGGCAAGACGCTCGGCGTCGTCGGCCTCGGCAACATCGGAAAGATCGTCGCCGAACGTGCGCTCGGCTTGTTCATGAAAGTGATCGCCTACGATCCATACGTGACCCCGGAGCGCGCGCTGGAGCTCGGTGTGGAGTCGGTCTCGCTCGATGATCTTTTGGCCAGGTCGGACTTCATCACGCTCCACATCCCGGTGCTCGAGGCGACGAAGAACATCATCAGCAAAGCGGCGATCGAAAAGATGAAGAAGGGCGCCTTCTTGATCAACGCGGCGCGCGGCGGTTTGGTCGACGAAGACGCTGCGGCGGAAGCTCTGAAGAGCGGAAAGCTCGGCGGCGCCGCGTTCGACGTTTTCCTCGAAGAGCCGCCGCCCTCGACGAATCCCTTGCTGCAGCTGGAGAATGTCATTTTGACGCCTCACCTCGGCGCTTCCACGGACGAGGCGCAGGTGAACGTGTCGATCGCGGTCGCGGAGCAGATCGTCGACTACTTGCTGAAGGGCGTGGTGAAGAGCGCGGTCAATGCGCCGAACGTCGCGAAGGAACACATCGAGAAGATCGATCCCTACCTGCGTTTGGCGCGAAAGATGGGCTCGTTCGCGGGACAGATGCACTCCGGGAACGTCCGCAAAGTTCGCTTCATCTACGCCGGATCTGCGGCTGATCTTCCGATCAAACCGATCTCGGTGTCCTTGTTGACAGGTCTGTTGAGAACGCAGCTCGGCGAGATGGTCAACGAAGTGAGCGCGCCGAACGCAGCGAAAGAGCGCGGGATCGAGATCGTCGAAGAGAAGACGGCGACCCCGCAAGACTTCGCGGGCACCGTCACCATCCGCGTCATCGGTGACACCGGCGAAACGGTGATCACCGGGACTTTGTTCGGAAACGGCGAGCCGCGGATCGTCGCCGTGAACGGCGTTCGTTTGGAGATCGTCCCCGAAGGACATCTCTTGATCACGCGTCATCACGACAAGCCGGGCATCATCGGCCGTATCGGCACGGCGATCGGGGAGCAGTCGCTGAACATCTCGCGTTTGGTGCTCGGCCTGACCGAAAAGACAGGTGTCGCGCAGGCGGTGTTGTCGGTCGACGGCTCCGTGGACAAGAGCGTGCTCGACAAGCTCAGCCACGTCGACGGCATCGAAGAGATCAGACACTTCGCGCTGTAAGCGCCTCGAGAACCTTGGCGACGATCCGGTCGCACCGCGCACCATCAAATTTGTAGAGCTGCGAAGACGCTTCGCCGAGCGTCTGATCCAAACGTTCGCGCAACATCGCCCGCGCGCGATGAAGCCGCACGCGCACCGCCTCTTCGCTGAGGTTCAACATCGACGCCGTCTCCGAGGTGCTCATCTCTTCGATCTCGCGGAGCACGATCACCGTGCGTTGCGCGTCGGGGAGCGCGTCGATCGCCGCTTCGAGCAGACGCGTCAGCTCTCGCAGCGCCGCATCGGACTCGGGATTGGCGTCGGATTCCACGACCTCCAGATCGACGTGTGCGCGTCTCTTTTCGATCCGCGCCAGCGCCGCGTTGATCGCGATCCGCGTCATCCACGTGGTCAACTTCGCTTCACCGCGAAACGACGCGCCGTGCAGGTACATGGACAGATACGCTTCTTGAAGGACGTCTTCGGCTTCTTCGTCGTTCGCCAAGAGACCGCGCACGGTGCGAAAGAGCTGGCGGTTGTGGCGGCGCATCAACAGCTCGAAGAGTCCCCGCTCACCGGCGAGCACTCGGGCGAAGATCACCTCATCGGTCGGTTCACCGGCGGCTTGGTTTGCGGGCTTCATCTGTCGTTAGAGGGCGCGGAGAAAAAAACGTTACCGCGCGTAACGTTTTTTTGGGACGGCCCTCCAACACGGCATGAAATCACCTTGGACGACTTTGGCCCTCACCGCCCTGCTCGCGCTCGCGGCTTCACCACGGCTTGCTCACGCCGCCGATCAAGCGGCCGACGGCGCGAAGCTGTTCGGCGCAAACTGCGCAAAATGCCACGGCGATGCCGGCCAGGGCACGAAACAAGCTCCGGCCCTGGTCGGCAAAACCGCGCTCCCGCTCGATCCGCCGGCGAACGCCAAGTTTCGTAAAACGCAGTTCAAGACCGCGCTCGACGTCTTCAAGTTCGTCAAAGAGAACATGCCCCCGAAAAAAGGCGGCTCGCTGACCGACGCTGAATACGCGGCCATCTTGGCGTTCGATCTCAAAGCGAACGGCGTCGATCTCGCGGGCAAGACGCTCGACGCCAAGCTCGCCGAAACGATCGTTTTGCACTGAGCCTTATATCGAGTCCGACTATCAGAACGAACCGCCGAGCACTGCGTAGAGCTGCGAGACCCCCGCGGTGGAGAGACCTCGTGCGTAGCCGATGCGCGCGTTGAACGGCACGTAGTAGCCGAACGCCAGATCGACGCGGAGCTCACCGCCGACACCGATGCGCATCGAGTCGAGCGTCAGCTTGTCCGCGGGTGTGTCGCCGGCATCGATGAACGCGGCGGCGTACGCACGATCGAAGTACACCGGCAAAGTGTCGATGCCGCGCTCCAAAGAGAACAGCGGGAAGCGATATTCGCCGGTCAAAAGATAATAAGAATTGCCGCGGATCGCCTGCGGTGGATAACCGCGCAACACATCGGCGTCCGCGTAGATATCGTCGATCGCGTCGAGCACGAGGTTCCGCGCCTCCAATCCGCCGAGCGTGTAGACCGAACGCCCGCGTGCATCACCGGCGGCACCGGCGATCGACAGACGCGTGGCGATCACGTGATGCGACAACCAGGGCAGCGTATAAAAGGCGGACCACACTGCCCCAAGGGACAGGATGCGAAAGTCCGAACCGATCTTCGGATCGTGGACGTCGATGCCGATGCTCAGCGCGTGTCCTGCCGCCGCGCTGTTAGAATCCGCAAAAGAGCGCACGTTGGAGAATCGCCAGGCGAAGTTGAACGAACCAAAATTCGTGTCCGCGTCTCCCGGGGAAGGCGACGGCTGAAACGGATCGTCCGAATATAGAGTCTCGCCGCGCCGCAATTCCACGCCGTAGGAGAAAGAGAAACCGTGGCCCGCGTCCCAGCGACTGAACGGAAAATCCATCCCCGCGCGCACGCGAAAAATAGCCTCGGGTCGCGCGCTCCCGTCGTTCGGGACAAAGGAGCCGGGCCGCCGCGAAGAGAACAAGGAGGAGGTCAAAAAGATCCCCGTCGGCAGCTGGCGATTCGAATAGAAGAAGCTGTAGCCGAGCCGCTCCAGCTCCGAATTGTATTCGACGTTCAGTTGATAAGCGTGGTTGTCGATCGCGTCGCTTCCTTCGAGCAACACGCCCGCGGCCCAACCCTCGGTGCCGATCGACAAGCTCGGCGACCAACGTTTCGGGAGCAAGGTTTCCCACGGCGTATATTCTTCTTCGATCCACGGCGCGGGGACTGACCTGGCCGAAAGATCAGTCATCTCCGGGCGGGCCACCTCGACGTCCGCGGGCAAAGGAGGTGCGTCGAGCTCGAGAAAACGAAGCTCGTAGCCGGAGTACACCCCGAGCCGGTACGCGAGCAGCTTGCCGTTTGGATGCACCGCCGGCTCGAGCGCGCCCGTCGGAACGTTCGAGACACGCGCGACCGCTTTCGACGCCACTTCCACGCGGTAGATGTTGTAGACGCCGCCGCGATCCGAAGAAAAATAGACGTGTGCCCCGTCTGCGGACCACTTCGGCTCGTTGTCGCGCGCCCGACTGTTCGTCAGCTCGGTGGTCGCGCTGGTCTCGCGATCGATGACGATCAAGCGCCGTCCGCCCTCGGGCATTTGCAGCGACGCCACCACACTTTGCCCGTCCGGCGAATACCGCGGGCTGAAGATGCGGTGTCGAGCAGGTGGCCGAAAGAACAGGTCGGGCGGTTCGTCGCCGTCGAGCGACATCGTCACCAGCTCGGTCTCCCCCGCCTCCTGATGGACGGCGATGATCTCGCGATCGATGGAGACGTCCGGCTCGTCGACCCGAGCTCCATAGGTTCTGCGGCGGCGAGCTCCCGTCCGCGGATCGATCAGCTCCAGATCGGCGTATTGAAAACGCTGCCGGTGGGCATCGGAGAGCGCGGAGACGTAAAGATCTCCTTGTTTGGAGAACGCCCCGCTCCCGCCGGTGGTCCGCAATTTTTTCGTCCTGGTCTTGAGATCAGGTGACAAGAAGACCAGGTAGCCGTCGCGGTCGCGCGGTACTTCCAAAAACGCCAGCTCACCGTTCGGCCCGAACGCCGGATGATGGATCTCTTCCGCGTCCCACGCGAACAGCTCGCCCGTGCGCTCACCTTCGGCCTCGATCTTCGAAAACAGCTCCAGCGCCTTCGTTTCTTCCTCCGCCTTCCAGGCGTCCCACAGCTCGAGGAACGTCTTTCCGGTCGCGTGTTTCGCGATCAGATTGAGCGCATAGGGGATCAAACGAGCGCCGTACTCGTGCGTGATCTGTGCGAGCGCTTCCGAACCGTGATGCCGGGCGATGAAATCGAGGAAGCGTCCGCCGTAGCTCCAGTGCAATTCGCCGCCCGGGAAACGACGCGTGCTGGTGGTGAGCTCGTCGATCGAGAGGAACTTGTCCGCGAGGATGTCCGCGCGCAGATACATGTCGATCAGCGCGTTTCGCACGCGGCCTCCCGAAGTGAGCCGCGACTCGGTGTAGACCGCGATCCCTTCGATGAACCAACGCGGTTGGATCTGATTCGGCGACCAGATCTTTCCGAACACCGCGTTGATGCCCGCCGGAATGCCGCCGATCGTGTCGAGATGAACGATGTGCGTCAGCTCGTGGATGAACAACAGACGCATCGAATCGTCGTAGTCGCCGAGCGAGCCCACCGGCTCGGGCACCGCGGGATAAAGATTGATGATGTTCTCCGGCAACACTGAGGCGAAACCGTTCGCCGTGTCGGTCTCGTCGGTGATCACCACATGGATCGGCGTTTCGGGATGGCTCCCGTAGAGCGCGACGAGCTCATCGAGCGACGCCTCGGCGATGTCCGCGACCTGATGCGCGAGCCGCGTGAGCCCTTCGTGATAGTGGATGCGAAATCGAGGTGTCACGATCGTCGTCCAACGATCGCGCGGCGCCGCCGCTTCTGCATGAAGCGCACACGCCGTCAGAAAAAACGCGACTACAAGTGCTGGCGACCGGGCCACGGCGGAATGCGCGGCTGGCGCCCTTCCATCGGATAATCTTTGCGGAGCGGATGACCCTCGAACTCGGGATAGGTCAACACGCGGCGAAGATCAGGGTGACCTTCGAATTTGATCCCGTAGAGATCGTAGACCTCGCGCTCTTCCCAAACGGCCGTCTTCCAAATGTTGATCACCGTAGGCACGACGGGATCTTCGTCCTCGACCTCGACCTTCAAACGTAGCCGCTGATTCTTCGACAAGCTGTAGAGGTGATAGACGACCTCGAAGCGCGGCTCTTTGACGCCCAAATAATCGACGGCCGTCAGATCCGACAACATCTCGAACGACGACGGTTCGTCATCGCGGAGGAAGGTGCAGACCTCGAGCAGTCGCGATGCCAACACCACCGCCGTCTCGTCGCCGTGTTGTGCGTGCGTCGAAGAGATCGCGTCGGGAAATTTTTCGAGCAGTCGGTCGAGCGCGGCCTTACTCATCGATCAGCCTTTCAGTACGGGCAAAAGCGGGCGGCGCTCTTTGCTGATTTTGTCTTGCAGCATCATGATCGCGTCGAGCACCGCTTCCGGACGCGGTGGACATCCCGGGATGTACACGTCGACGGGGATGATGGTGTCGATGCCCTGGACCGTGGCGTAGTTTCGGTAGAAGCCACCCGACGACGCGCAGACGCCGAAGCTGATCACCCACTTCGGTTCGGCCATCTGTTCGTAGATGGTCCGCAGGATGGGCGCCTGCTTGTGCGAAATCGTTCCGACGACCATCAACAGGTCGGCTTGGCGCGGCGAAAACCGCGGCAATTCAGCGCCGAAACGGGCGTAGTCGTAGCGCGGGCCGGCCGTCGCCATGTACTCCATGCCGCAACATGCGGTGACGAAGGGATACTGGAAGAACGACCAGCGCCGTCCCCAGTTGACCGCATCTTGGATCGCGTCGTTCTTGTTCAAGAGGCGCCGGAAGAAACCTTCCGCGGCTTTGACCGTGGTGACCTGCGCGTCGTTTCCGAGAAGCTTTTCGTCGCTCATCGCATCACTCCCAATCGAGGGCGCCTTTCTTCCATACATAGACGAGGCCGAGCGTCAGCACGCTCGCGAAGGAGATCATGCTGAAGAATCCGGGCCATCCCAGCTCCCGAAAGATCACCGCCCAGGGGAACAGGAACACCGCCTCCATGTCGAAGAGGATGAACAACAGCGCGACGATGTAGAACTTCACCGAGATGCGGTGTCTCGACGGCGAGCCCGCCAGCGGCAAGTTTCCGCATTCGAAGGGCTGCGCTTTGATCGGGTTCGGCGCGCGCGGGCCGATCTTGGAGGCGAGGATGTGAAGCGTCGCCGCGATCGCCCCAGCGAGGACGAAGAGGACGAGGATCCCGCCGTAACCACCCACGTTCCTTAGCTGCGTACCGCGTCGGGGTCAGAGTTTCAAGGACACTTGCAAGCGAAGCGCGCAGTGAGCGCAGCGAACGGAGGGCCGCAGGCGGGCTTGTCCCGCCGC
>WUUC01074550.1_pt1 | contig 55618 bp, 35 predicted proteins | sample 6278441 | NCBI WGS metagenome assembly WUUC01 (sample SAMN13675441, study PRJNA597444) | soil metagenome | isolation source: soil | place: USA: Washington | collected 2017-10
GGAGGTTGAGCTGGCCCGAGGCGAGCGCGTCGGTGACGTCGGAAGGGAACTGGAGCAGCGGCAGGTACTGACCCGTGAAGCTGTTGAGCGAGACTCTGCCGGACGTTTCACGCTCGAGGATGGCGCGCAGTTGGGCGGCGGCCTCTAACAGCCTTTCGCGGGGCCAACGCGAGGGTCTGCCCCTCTTCGTATCGGTCGCCGGGCTGCGCTCGACGTGGCGGACGGCGTAGAGGAAGCGCAACAAGTGCTTTTCGGAAGAGGGTATTAGCTCGGGCATCCGCTCACGCAAGAGCTGGCATACAGAGCGCACGGCCTCGGGCGAAGCGAGCGGATCGGGTTCACGTCGGCGGCGTCTGGTGGCGCGCAATGGTCGAACAGAGCCTCTGCGGTGGGGATGTTTCACGAGCGTCCCATGATATACATATTCTGCCAATTAGAAGGGTAATAATTCGGCCCCGCCGCGACTAGGGTACACGAATGCGCGATAAGTGTATCCATCAAAAGCGAAGTGTGATACCCTCCGCCCGTGACCTACGAAGTGACGCAAGCTCTGACGCCTAGTTGGGCCGCAGCAGATCAGGGCGATAACCTAGCCGTCCTGAACGCCATCGGCCTCTGGGCCGACTCCTGCACCCTGCCGGATGCCGGGCGTCGCGAGGACTTGTTGAGGGACAAGCGGAGGGCCGTCGAAGTCTTCTTCGCCTTCACGGGAAAGCACCCGGGCGACGTCACCCCTCAGGACGTGAAGCGTTGGCAGGGGGCACTGGCGGAGAAGGGGCTTCGGCCGAACACCGTCTACGTGCGCACGTCGTTCCTCTCCTCCTTCTACGAGTGGCTGATGCACGACCCGGCCCTCGGCCGCCACATCGCGAGAAACCCGGTCGAGCGGGCGCGCCCCCGCGCGCCGAAAGCGTATCAGACCGAGAGCGTAAAATCCCTGACGGACGCGGAGCTTAACGCGCTGCTCGCTGTCGTCGCCGAAAGGGCTGCGGCGGGCGACGTCGTGGGGAAGCGTGACTACTCACTGCTGCTGCTCTTCGTGGCGACGGGGATGCGGCGGGCCGAGATACTATCCCTGCGCGGGCGAGACCTACGGCTGGATGACGGGCTGGTCATCACAAGCAGGGTCAAGGGCGGTAACTATGCCGGGCGCGAAGTTGCCGACCCTCAGGTGAGGCGAGCGCTGCTCGACTACCTCTCCTCGGCGGGGAGGCTCCACGTGCTGAAGTCGGACGCGCCGGTCTGGACCCGGCACGACCGCGCGGGCGGCCCCGGCGAGCCGCTCTCGTCGCACTGTTACGTGAAGAACCTGAAGAAGTATGCGCGTGCGGCGGGCATCGACGGCTTCCACCTGCACCGGACTCGGCACACCTTCGCGCGCATCGTTGCCGAGGAGACGGGCTCCATCGTGGAGACGCAGGACGCGCTGAACCACAGCAACCCTTCGACGACGCGCGTCTACGTGCAGCGCATCGCGGTCAAGCGAGACCGGCACGGCGCTGTAGTCATGCGGAGGTTCGCCGGCGCCGGCGCGCGGGCGGCAGACAACCAAAACAAGGTGAGTGGGGAGAGGCTACCGGATGACACAGGCCACGACCTATGAGCACATCATGACCGACGAGGGCGGCGTAGCCCTCATCGAGGGGACGAACATGAATGTCATTGAGCTGGTTGTCGAGGTGACCGCTTACGGCTGGAGCGCTGAGGGGCTGCAATTCCAGCACCCCTACCTTACGCTCGGGCAGACCCATTCGGCGCTGGCCTGCTACTGAGACCACGCCGAGGGACTCGACCGCGACATCGCGCCGGATGGAGAAGGTCGAAAAATCTGCGCGCGGCGGCCGGGCCGTTCCCGCCGCTCGAAAAATTTCCGACAATACACTCCTCACGAGAGGCCACAGCCACTACATCGACGGACATGAAAGGATATAACAGAGTTGGATCATTGGTGCTTGTGGCTTCCATGTATGTCTTGATGTTTGTGGTGGAAGCCAGTTCATCGCCGCAACCGAAGGACGAGAAAGCTGAGGGAACCCCTGAGTTGATCTTGCAAGTAGAGCACTCAGGCGGCGTTTCATCGGTTTCTTTAAGCCCCGACGGAAAGTTATTAGCCAGCGGCAGCGCTGATACAACGATCAAGTTGTGGCATGTGGAAACGGGTCACCTCCTTCGCACTTTCGAGGGGCACCTTGCATCCGTCGAATCTGTCGTCTTCAGCCCAGACGGTAAGTTACTAGCTAGCGGAAGTTCCGATACAACTATCAGATTGTGGGAAGTGGCAACGGGGAGGCTTGAGCGGACACTTCCAAACGGCGGAGCCTTACACTCCATAAGCTTCAGTCCTAATGGTAAATGGTTAGCTGGCGGAACAGATGATGGAATAATTCTGTGGGATGTGGTGAGGGCTAAAAAACTCCACACACTTGGCGAACTGGGATCTGATGTGCGATCAGTCTCTTTTAGTCATGACGGAAGGTGGCTTGTGAGTGGGAGCGGCCACGGCACCGTTAAAATGTGGGATGCTGAGACGGGTAAAGTTCTGCAAACATTTAAGGGGCATGACCGTAGCATCGAATCAGTCTCTTTCAGCCCCGACGCCAAATTAGTGGCAAGTGGCGGTTGGGGTGCCGTCATCAAGCTATGGGACGTGCTGACAGGCAAAGAGATACGGAGATTCCGGGGGGAGATCAGCTCTACCCTGTCTGCTTCGCAACTCGACGCTGTCAAGTCTGTAACTTTCAGCCCCGATGGAAAATTACTGGCAGGTGCCGGCCTTGACCGGATTATCGGGTTTTGGAATGTATCCACAGGCAAGCTGCTCCGCCAGTCTGAGCAGCAAGATTACAATCTGAGCTCGATTGCCTTTAGCCCGAACGGGAGGTTTTTAGTAAGCGGGAGTAGTGATGCCACAATCAAGCTATGGGATGCGTCGAGTGGGGCTGTATTGCGTAGTTACGAAGGCCATTATTTCGCCCCGTCAGCACTAGCCTATAACCCTAAAGTCAACAACCTTCTGGCGCTCGGGAGCCAGAGTACGACTTCAATAAGGTTGTGGAACCTTATTGATGGCAAGCTGGTCGGCACCCTGAGCGGCGACGATCTTTTTGGTCGTGTCATAGCGTTTCACCCGAACGGACAGGTTATAGCAAGCGCAGGCGCGTTAGAGGACCACATCAGTTTGTGGAACGTAAATACTGGCCGGTTGATCCGCAAACTCGAAGGGCACCGACATGACGTTAGCGCATTGGCCTTCAGTGCCAAAAGGAACGTGCTGGCGAGTGGCGATCAAGACGGTGTTATTAAATTGTGGAGCACTTATACAGGTAGATTACTTCGCACCCTCCGCGGTGGCGACCTCTCGATCTCAGCAGTGGTTTTTAGCCCTGACGGAAGTTTACTTGTCAGTGGGAGTGAGGAAGACGTTATCAAACTGTGGGATCCTAGAACGGGGAAGCTGGTGCATAAACTCGGAGGGCACACCTCATACATTACCTCCTTATGTTTCAGCCCGGACGGGGTGTTGCTGGCGAGCGGGAGTGACGATGATACGGTCAGATTATGGAACGTTAAAACAAAACAACTGCTGCGAACCATCAACGGGTTCACCGACAGCCCCACCTCCCTATCATTCAGCCCCGACGGCAAGCTCTTAGTCATCTGTAGTCAGACGGATCCAATCGGGGTGTGGGACGTGGCGAGCGGTCGGCAGGCTTTCTCGTTCAGCGTGCCGCAAGGGTTGGCCCAAACGGCCCTCTTCACTCCGGACGGGAAACACTTGGTCAGCACCAGCGTTGACGGCGCGGTCAGGTTTTGGCGCCCGGACGTCCGACAACCTCTCGCCAGCCTGTTCTTCTTCGATGACGAGGACTGGCTGGCCGTCTCGCCCGACGGGCTTTTCGACGGCACCGCCGACGCCATGCGGCAGGTCAGATGGCGTATAGGCAACACAAACGATTCGGTGCCCCTCGAATCCTTCTTCAACGATTTTTTCTACCCGGGTCTGTTGGGGGAGTTCGTCGAGGGCGGCTACCCCAAGGCGAAGGTCGACATCGCCACCGAGTTGCAGTTGCCCGGCCTGCGGGCGATGCTTTCACAGGGGCTCGCCAGAATTGAGAGGCGTGACGGCGGGCCGGTTCTTTGCTTCCCGGAGAAGCCAACGGCCGCGCCACAGGTTTATGCAGACTCCCAACCTCTCGCCTTCGACATCGCCGATCTGACCTTCCACCGCGATGACCCGGATTGTGTCTGGCGTAAAGAATTACCGAGCGACGCGCAGTACGAGGTTGTAAATGCGGCGGGCACGGCGAGCGCTGAGGTGTTCAAGCCGGAGTACGACGGGGCGAAGTCGTACACGGCGCGTTCGACTTTGCATGTGCAGACCATCGGGGTGAGCGAATACAACTTCGAGACCTCCGGGTTTAAGAGCTTACCGTCATCGGCCAGCGGAGCCAGAGATGTGGAACAGTTTTTCAAAAAGCAGGCGAAAGGAACGGGCAAGCCATACGGCCGCGTAAGAGTATGGGAAGGACTTTACGACCGGGATGCCACTCGGGACGGCGTCCGCCGTCGCTTTTCAGAGATGGGCAGCGCGGTCGCTGAGGACGACGTGGTGCTGCTCTTCCTCTCCGGCCACGGGATCGTACCGGCCGGGCAGGAGATGTTCTACTTCGCCCCCTCCGACATGAGAGGTCCCGACCCGCTGGCCCAGAGGGAGACGGGTCTCAACACGGCGATGCTGGCCGAGGCCGTCAGGGAGTTGAAGGCGAGGCGCGTCGTGCTCGTCATCGACGCCTGCCAGTCGGGCGGGGCGGTCGAGTCGCTGGCGAAGATCGCGGAGGTGAAGGCGAAGGCCGAGATGCGCCGCAAGAGGGTGGGGCTCAGACGCGCTGCCCGCAGCCCGCGCCCCGAAGTAGGTGTGTATGTGATCGCGGCGGCGACTACGCTCCAGCAGGCGGTGCAGCCGGCCGCGGGCGGCCGCGGCGCGCTGGTGGCGACGCTGCTCGAAGCGTTGTCGAAGTCGGGTCGGGCGAGAGGCAGGGCAGTGTGGATGAGGGACGTTGTCAAACATGTTGAGGAATGGCTGCCGACCGTGTCCGAGGAGATCGGCCAGCGCCATACACCGATGGTCGTCGCCAGCGGGTTGGATTTCCCCGTCGCGGGTGAAGCGTTCCGGCCGCGGTGAGTATGGCCGGATAGTCGTCGCGCAGAGTCCTTGACAACTCTGATGATTATCAAATAAGTTGCGTTCCTCAGATCGGGTAAGCTGCTGTGTGGCCGCTTGATTACTTCCCGCAAGGGTGACCCGAAGCTTTTCTCACTGTTGCCGGCTCCCTCAGGGATTTCTCAAATGTCTCACTCAGGAAAACCATCAGCGACATGTTAGGAGGATTTATGCGCCTTCGACCCTGGCTCTTCCTCGGGCTTGTATGCTTAATCTGTTGGCCGGCGGAAACTGCTTCCCCACTCAAGCTCAAGAGTGTGGAGACAGACGCAGGTCTCGCCGCAGCAGGCATCATGCCTGCGGGTACGGCACCCAGAGCTCGCATGATCGAGCAATATAACTACAGGCGTCTGGATCGGCCCAAATTGAATGCTTTCGCGGCCGAATTAGATAACGACCCGACCGCACAGGGCTACATTATTGCCGTCGCGGGACGGAGAGAGGGGAATGAGATACAGGAACATCTTGACGTGGCAAAAGATTATCTCGTCAGCGAGAGAGAAGTAGATCCCTCAAGGATTGTAACGGTAGAAGGAGGGCTCCACAGACATAATACATTTGAATTATGGCTCGTACCCTCAGGGGCGACTCCCCCATCTCGCTGATTATGACGGGGACGAATCGAGCGAGTAGACGTTTTCAGTCCCCAACCCCTTCCGCCTTAAATCAACCAGTCCGGCAAGCGCCCCTCAGAGGGGTGCAGTGACGCCATGTTCTCCTGCCTGGCACGTCCGCTAATTGCCCTCGCATTGTTGATCCACGCGTCGTCAACGGCAGCTGGGCAAAAGCCGACACTCGTCGTCCAGGCAGGCCATTCCAACATTATCGGCTATCTCGCCTTCAGCCCCGACGGGCAACTTCTGGCTAGCAGTGCTGAGGATCGCAGTATAAAGATTTGGGACGTTAAGACGGGCCGCGAACTCCGCACCCTCGTCAGCGATGCGCCCGTGACGTATCTGCGTTTCAAGGAGGACTCAAGATTCTTTTACAGTTCGACGGTGAAATTGCCCAGAGAGCCCCTGAGCGGATGGAGTACGTATGACGACAGCGGAGCGCCCTTGAGGGGCAAGGTTCGTCTCTGGGACGCTTCAAACGGGGAGGCCGTGCCTACAGATGTCGGCGAGTTGGAAGTCGATAAGATACCGACGCAGAGTCTAAGCCATGACGGGAAGCTGGGTGCGGAAGGCTTCTGGGGCGGCAAGATTGTCGTCACCAATGTTTCCGCCGGCAAGGAACTCTGGAGTTCAGATTGTGGGGAGGGGGTGTCTGCCGTCGCCTTCAGTTCAGATGACAGACTTTTGGCCGTCGGCTGCTCCGATACCAAGATTAGACTTTATAACGCGTTAAGCGGCGAAAAGATACGGACGTTAGAGGGCTATTCTGACAGCACGACCGCCATCGCCCTTGGCCGCGACTTCAAAATCATCGCCACCGGGAGCGGGGTGGCGGAAGGGGCCGAAGAATCTGACACCATCTGGCTCTGGGACGGAACTTCCGGCGAGTTGTCGTGCGCGCTAAGGGAGAGTTTCTCAGATGTTCGTGCCCTCGCTTTGAGCCGTGACAATAGATTTCTGGCGGGCGGAAGTCGCCGCTCGCTCAAGATTTGGAGTATCTGCGGCGGGACGGAGTCGCGCACCTTAGCGTCGGAGTTCGACCCGGGCGAGCCGCTTGTTTTTCACCCTTCGGGCCGTGTCTTGCTGCACGGCGGCGCCGACAGCCCCAGATGGGGAGTGCCGCAGGGGTGGATTAAATTCTGGGATGTCTCTACGGGAACGTTAAGGCGCCTGTTGTCATTTCCGAATACGGACATACTCGCGATAAGCCCGAACGGCAGGCTTGCCGTCGGCGGCACCGACTGGGGTGACGACAACCGGGAAGGAGCAGCCAACTTTATAAAATTGATTGAAGTTGAGAGCGGTCGGACGCTACACAGGATTCCGATAGCGGAAGCGAAAGACGTGCGGGCCGCCGCGTTCAGCTTCGACGGCGGAGTCACGGCGGGTTGGTTGTGGGGAGGCTCTTCAGTGGCGGTGTGGGACTCCACGACCGGGGAAAGACTTCGCACCCTTAGAGGAATACCGCCCATCGCGGTCAGCCCCGACGGTAAGATCCTGGCCGCGTGCGGCCCCGCGCGATCTGTCATCAATCTTTACGATGTCGCGACGGGTGAGCTGATCGCCACCCTCCGCGGGCATGCGAACGTCGTTAGAACTCTTAAATTTAGCGACGACGGCAAAATCTTAATCAGCGGCGGCTTGGACACGAACGCTAAACTGTGGGAGGTCACGACCGGTAGAGAGTTAGCCAGCTTGATCACGATCGGACTAGGCGGCTGGCTGGTAGTCACGCCGGACGGTTTGTTCGACGGCAGCACGGACGCGATGCGGCAAGTCAGTTGGCGGATCGGTGAAGCAAACGAGATTGTCTCGTTAGACGCCTTCTTTAACGATTTCTACCACCCGGGCCTGCTTGCAGAAATCATCGAGGGCGGCAGGCCCAAAGCTAATATCGGGATCGCGACGCTGCTCCAACTGCCCGGGCTGCGCACGATGCTTTCTCAAGGGCTGGCGCGCGTCGAGCGGAGGGACGGGAAGAGCTTCCTCTGCTTCAACGAAAGGCCCACGGCACAGCCGCAGTTATACAGCGACGGCTTGCCCTACGCCTTTGACCCTAACGAGCTGACGTATCATCGAACCGATACCTCCTGCCACTGGCGCAGTAAAGAACTCCCGGGCGATCATCAGATCGAGATCGCGGGCGTGACTGGGGGCCAGAAGTCTGAAGTGTTTAAGCTACCGTATGACGGGGTCAAGTCAGAAACCTCGCGCTCTACACTGCACGTTTTAACGGTCGGGGTAGGCAGCTATGATCTCGCCAAGTCGGGTCTGAAACCGCTTCCTTCCTCCGTCTCCGGGGCGAGGGAAGTGGAAGCCCTCTTTGCTACACAGGTCAACGGTCAAAGTCCGCCTTATTCGAGAGTCCGCGTCTGGGGAGGACTCTACGACCACGCCGCGACGCGGGAGGCTATCCGCCGCCGTTTTGCCGAGATGGCCCGTGAGGTTAAAGAAGATGATGTGCTCTTCATGTTCTTCTCGGGGCATGGGGTAATACCGGCGGGGCAAGAGATGTTCTACCTCGCCCCGGTGGATATGAGGGGGCCGAACCCGCAGGAGCAGAGGGAGACGGGCCTGAACGTGGCGATGCTGGCCGAGGCGGTGCGTGGGATGCGGGCGAGGCGCGTCGTGGTGATTATCGACGCCTGCCAGTCGGGCGGGGCCCTAGAGTCACTGGCGAAAATCGGAGAAGTCAAGGCCAAAGTAGAGTCGCGCAAGGCAAGGTTGGGGAAGGGGTCAGCGAGGCGGGAGGCGACGGTGGGAGTTTACGTTCTGACTGCCGCGACGCCTTTGCAGGAAGCGATTCAGCCCGAGCGGGGAAACGGCGCGCTGGTTACCGCCCTGCTGGAAGGGCTCAGGCCGGCGGGCGGCGCGGCGGGCGGCGAAGTCTGGGTCAGCGACGTTATGAATTATGTGCAGAGGCGGCTGCCGGAGTTGTCGGAGGAGATGGGCCGGCGGCACACGCCGATGATCGTCCGAACCGGTGTGGATTTCCCGCTGCTCAAGGCTCGGCCGGCGAAGAACGGTAACAACTAAAGACGGCCGGGCCGCAGCGACAATCATGCCAGCCTCCCGTTCTTTTCCCTCCTCTGTTTACCGCGGCAGCCCGCGGGGCTGGGCCGGTGCGTTGCGCGCCATCAGGCGCTTCCTCTTAGCCCTTCTGCTACTGACGTCCGTCTGGGGGGTTACGACTTTAAATCCGTTGTGTGCCGCAGGGCCGTCGGTGCCGGAGAGCGAAAGCGGTACTTTCGTCGCACCGGAACTGGTGATACAGACCGGCCACACCTCGGCGATCAATTCCGTCAAGTTCAGCAAGAGCGGGGAGTTCTTACTAACGGCCAGCAACGACGGGCAGATAAAGCTCTGGGACGTGCGAAGTGGGATGATTCTGCGCACCTTCGTGGGCCACCGGGGCGTCGTCACGTCCGTCGCTTTCGCAGCCAACGATGCGTGCGTCTTATCCGATTCCGACGCGAACAAATATAGCGATAAGACGACCAAGCTATGGAACCTGACGACTGGCGAAGTGGTCAGGGAGTTCGGACAGTGTGACGGCGAGGACGCCGACTGCAAGATGGAGCCGCCGCCCTATTTTTTCGGTGACGAGTTCTATCTGTCGCGGGCCCCGGACTCCGATAAGGTCGAGCTGCGGAGTACGTTGAAGGGGCATTTGATATACACTTTCCCCGGCTCCTCCCTCTCGTACGCAGCCCCCTCACTCAGCAAAGACGGGAAGAAGGTTTGGGCGTTCGACTCGTGTCAGGGCGGCGACTGTTATAAGCGCTGGGACATTGCGAGCAGGGAACTCGAAATCGAAACAGTGCTCGAAGGTGAGTCCCCCGAAGTCGCCCCGGACGGCTACAGCGCGGTGGTTAAGGACATAACTTCAGCCGCGCTCATGAACCTCCAAACCGGGACGGTGGTCAAAAGCTTCGCGTACGGGGACAGAAAGTATCCGGGATTTTCCTATAGCCCCGACGGGGGCTTCGTCAGTGTCGAGCTGGATAAGGAAATAAAGATTCTTGACGCGCGCAGCGGGGAGGAGCTTCACAGCGTCGTCCAACCGCCCGACACGTGGCGAAGAGTGACTTTCGGCGCGTCGGGGCGGGCCATAATTGACGGTCCGACCCTGGAGTACTGGGACTTTCGGGAGCGAAAGCTCATCTTCAGCCGGAGCGCAGACTCCCCGAAGACTTCAACCAGTTTCAGGCCCCATTTAATTAAGTTCGGGCCGGACGGGAAGACCATAACGGTCTGGGGTGTAGAAGTGACAAGGAACAAACTGGGCGTTGAGCGGAGGTCCCGGCTGGAAGCCCTCGACTCGCAGACCGGCAAAACATTATGGAGGAATGAACTCTCCCTCTACCTTGAGGCTGAGATGTTTGGCGGGGGCGTGCCCTTCGACTATGCCCCTAACAGCCGCCTCATCGCCGTCGGAGCGGCTGACGGGTCTGTGCATCTGCTGGGCGCGGAAACCGGCAACGTCTCTTGGCGGTCAGGGGGAGGCAGTCAGACCTTCGCCCCCGTGTTCACCGCAGACGGCGGGAAGTTCGCGTTGGAGCGTTCGAAGGATTTAAGGATCTGGGACCGCTGGAGCGGCGATGTAGTTGATGACATAGACCTGGGTCGGCTGAGCCCCCGAAGGCAGGAAAGAATCATCTTCAACAAACTTGGCGTCAGGGTAAGAAGGTATTCATCCACACCAAGAAACAAGCGACACGTGTCGCGCCCTATCCCACCTGTCATAGTCCAGAGGGAGGGAGCGCCCGTCGTCGCACGACAAACGCGCGGGGCAAGGATGCAGCGCGACCCGAGTGTAGTAGGATTTCTGTTGAGTCCGGATGGGAAGTTCAAGGCGACAAGCTCGGGCGGGAGCACAGTCGGGGGGATAGACATCGAAGCCGTCCCGAGCGGCAAAGAGGTGAAGCACGTATGGTCTCATATCTCGCAACCGCAGGCGGCTTTCAGTCTTGACAGCAAGTGGCTCGCATACGACACAGGGCTGGGGGTCATCGGGTTAATCAACCTCCGGAAGCCCGGAGAGACCGAAGCCAAGATGGAGGGCCACTCCGCGGGGAGCAGGGTAATGAGCATCAGGTTCAGCCCCGACTCCAAAATAATGGCCTCTGCGGCCACCGATTCGACCGTCAGGCTGTGGGCGATTCCCGAAGGGCGGTTGCTGGCGACGGTGATCAGTAACAGCGATGATTGGCTGGTCGTCGCCCCGAATGGGTTGTTCGACGGAAGCCCGAACGGGATGCTTTTGGTGAGTTGGCGGCGCGGTCGCGGCAACGAGGTGGTTCCGCTGGAGTCCTTCTACAACGACTTCTTCCACCCCGGCCTGCTCGGCCAACTCCTGAGCGGCGCCGAGCCGCAGCCGCTGGTTGACCTTGCGACCATGCTGCAACTGCCCGGGCTGAGGGCCATGCTCGCCGACGGCTTGGCTAAACCGAGACCCGACGGCAGGCCCGGCCTCTGCTTCCCTACGAACCCGACGGCCTTCTCCTCGGTGGACCTTGACGAGCCTCTCGGTTTTAACAAGGACGATCCGGAGTGCCCTTACGTGCTGGCTCTGCCGGGCGTCAGACAGCCCGCGGCCGTGCCCGTGGCCGCGGCCGTGCCGGCGCGCGACGGTGAAGAGTCCGAAGTCGGGCGGTCTACGCTTCATGTTCAGGTAATCGGTGTGGGGAATTACGGTAAAGCGGTAGACGGATTTCGGCCGCTGCCTGGGATCGTGCCGGGGGCCAAGCGCATAGAAAACTTCTTCGACTCTCAGGGTCTTGCGACAAACAGCCCTTTTAAGAAGGTTCGCGCATGGGGCGGACTCTACGACGGGCGAGCCACGCGACGCGCCATCCTGGACAGGCTCGGCGAGATAGAGAGACAGGCCAGCGAAGAGGACGTGCTTTTCTTGTTCCTCTCCGGGCACGGGTTAGTTCCAGCTGGGCAGGAGATGTTCTACTTCGCGCCCTCGGACGCGCGCCCTGGAGCCGTGCGAGAGACCGGCATCAGCACGGCGGTGCTGGCTGACGCCGTGCGCCGGATGCGCGCGAGGAGGATCGTGCTTTTCATAGACTCTTGCCAGTCGGGCGGGGCCATCGAATCCTTAGCCAAGATAGCGAGCGTCAAAATCCGCGCGGCCGAGGCGAGAGGACGCGCCGCACGCGACGACCGCGCCCGGAGAATGCAGGCAGGCGTCGGCATGTACCTCGTCGCGGCCGCCACCCCGCTGGAGGAGGCAGTGCAGACGAACGCGGGCAGTAGCGCACTGGCGTCCGCCTTGCTGGAGGCTTTGTTAACGCGCCCGGAGGGTAAGGCCACTCTACCGGCGCGTGACGTGGTAAGTTCGATCCGTGCGCGACTCCCCCAAGTGTCTGACGACCTGGGTAAGCGTCAACACCCGGTCATAGTGTCGGCGGGCGTAGACTTCCCGCTCGCCGCCTTCGGCGTAAGCGCCGTGTGGCCGGAAGCTACCTTCAAAGGCGGGAAGTCGCGCCCGCCGCGGAGGTAGTCTACCGTTGTTTGCGGGCTCACCCCACTGTCATGAGCATTGGGGCCGCTAAATCAAGTCCGAGGGTGGCAGGCGTGGAGGCGCGTTGAGCACACCTCACGGCGCGCGACGTGTGCTCAAGCCTAACTCTTATCGCGCTTGGCGAAGAAGAAAGCCAGAAAGCCCGTGACCAGGAAGGATCCGCCGGCGGCAATCTTTTCGATGAAATTCGTTAAGAGGTCAACGTTGTCTTCGCTATTTTCGTCGTAAGCCGCGAGGCCGAACTTGACCGAGCGCCAGACGAGCAGGAGGTTCCAGAGCGAGGCCAAGGTGAGCGCCACCCAGAAGGCGGTCGAGGGAACCTTCTGCTTTCGCGGGTTAGCCTTCTCGTCCTGCACCTGCGCAATGATGCCGCCGATGATTATGGTCAGATGGACCCCGTAGATGGCGAGCAGCTTTAGCAGGACGTTGACGAAATCGCCATCGGTGATCAGCCCCTTGTTGTAGGTTAGGCCGATCGCCAGCACCTGCACGACGAGCGCGCCGATGAACAGGACTATGAGGGTGACGCGCGCCTTGTGATAGGACATCACCTGTTGCCCCCCAGTTCGGCCACCAGGCTCCTGATGAAGTCCGTAACGACGGTTCTCGTCTGTTCGCTCACGTCGCCGCCGTACCTCCAGGTGTTCGACAGGCGGGGCTTATCGCGCACGACGTACTGCACGCGGTAGCCCGTCCCGCCGTCGGCGGTGTAGGGCTGCGACACCATAACGGCAACCTGACCCCGCACGGTGCCGCCCGGAATCGAGAGGGTGCGGTAGGTGCTGATGTAATAACTGACATCACCTCTCTGATACGCGCCGACCCCGGAGGTGAAATACTTCTGAATGACACCGTAAGCGTGGTCGCTGAAGCTGCTAGGCCGGCTCCACACGCCGCCTAGCGCGGCCTCGGAGAACTGGCTCTCCGGCGGCAATTCAGGCCCCCCGCCGCTTTGCGTGGCCGCTGTCACGTGGAGCGGCACGCTCACAAGCACCTCGCCGACGGCAGACTTACGGAACTCCAATTTCTTCTCCTCGGTCAGGTACGTCACCTCGTCCCTCTTGGCCGGGACGACGCCGAGGCCTGCGACGAAAACACTCTCCAGCCCTCCGAACTCATACCTGTACCTGATCTCATATAACACCTTGTCGCCGCCGACGGGCGACCTGTCTATGACGCTCTTTATCTCGACGAGATACTTGTAGCCCCCGGCGACACTCATCTCTTGGGGGCCCGGCTGCCGCGCGTGGCACGGAGGTGCGAACATAAGGTAAAGAGCGGCGCTACAGGCGACCATCGCCAATCTCATCTTCATGGTAGCTTCTCCTGGATTAGATAATTGACTAACGCGGCGGTCTGTCGCCGCTTGGCGATAGGGAAGTCGAGACCGATTTTCAGGGTTAACGGCGTCTGCCGCTGGCCCATCGCTTCCGACACCTCCGGCAGTCGTCGCCTGACGTATTCGACAAGCTCGCTGACCCAGAGGGTCTCTTCTCCTCCGCTCGCACTACCCTTCAGAGCTTCGAGCAGGGTGACGACCAACGCACCGCTGCCCGCCTGCGTCGGCTGCACCGCGTCTTGCAGGGGAGTGGTGGCGGCGATCAAATATACGCCGATTCCGCCCGCGCCACCCTCACGAATCTCTGCCTTAGCCTTCACCTGCCCGATCTTCGCCAGCGACTCGGCGGCCCCGCCTGACTGGCAGGCGTCTATTATCAGCACCACCCGCCTCGCGCGCATCTCGCGAATGGCCTCGGCTAGCATCGCGGTGTTCAGCCCTGTCCTGCGCACAAGGGTCGGGTCGGGGCCGCGCACGTCCGAGGGCGCGAAGTAGAACATCTCCTGCCCGGCCGGCACAACCCCGTGCCCGGAGAGGAAGAGTAGCACCACGTCGTCCTCGCCCGCGGCCCCTGCGACCTCGTCGAGCCGGCGGCGGATAGCCCCTCGTGTCGCCGCCCCGTCATAGAGGCCGTCCCAGACGCGCACGTCGCGGAACAAGCCGGAGGTCTGCCCCACATGCGACCTGAAGAAGCCTTCGACGGCCTTCGCGCTGCTGACAGAAGAAGCTAAGGGGGCGAACCCCGAAGAGGCGAGATCATACTTATCAACTCCGACGTTCAGGACGTGCAGCGTAGACTGCCGCGTCTCGGACTTTTTACCGTCGAATGCCAGCCTCGGAATCTCGACCCCCTTATCCCCGTCGGGGTTGACGACTTCGATCTGCCCGCGGCCATCTAACTCTACGCGCCACGGGCACGTCGGATCGTCTTTGATGAACGTCCAGTCGCCGGGATCAAGCGCGAGCGCCTGCCCCTCGCTCTGGACTTGTGGCCGGGAGGTCGGCCGCTCGCCGAAGCAGAGCAGTCTCTTACCTCCCCGGTTCTCGACGCGAGCCAGCCCTTGTTGCAGCATAAGGCGCAGGCCGGGGAGTTGGAGCGCGGCGGCGATGTCGAGGTTGGCCTTCGGCCTCGCGCCCGCGGCTAGCTCCGTCAGAAGTCCGGGGTAAAAGAAGTCGTTGAAGAATGCGTCGAGCGAGATGACCTCGTTCGTATCGCCGATCCGCCAACTGACTTGCTGCATTGCGTCGGCCGTGCCGTCGAAGAGGCCGTCGCGTGTGACGGCCAGCCAGTCGCGGCTCTCGGGCAACGAGACGAAAGCGCCTACCAGGTCACCCGTCCGCACGTCCGAAATCAACGTCTGACCATCCTCGCTTCCCGACGCGAGCCAATGCCCGTCGGAGCTGAACGCGACGGAACGCACGCTCCACGTGTGGCCCGTGATGGTTTTTATCAGCCGTCCGTCCGCCGTGTCCCAGAGCCTAACGGTGTTGTCCAACCCGCCGCTGGCGATGATCTTGCCGTCGGGGCTGAACGCGGCGGACAGGATGTTGTTCGTGTGACCTGACAACGACAGGCGCATCTGCCCGTCCGCCAAGCCCCACAGCTTCACACGCCGGTCGTTGCCGGCGCTGACGAGCGAATCGCCGTTGGGGCTGAAGGCGACGGACCTCACGCTGTCGTCGTGACCCGGCAGGGCGCGTTGCTCGCGACCCGCCGCCGCGTCCCAGAGCTTGACGGTGTTATCGAAGCTGCCGGTGGCGAGGAGCTTGCCGTCGGGGCTGAAGGCCACAGAGTAGACCGGGTTCGAGTAGCCGCCGAGGGTGAACAGCAACTCGCCGCTCCCCGCCTTCCAGAGCTTGGCCGTTTTGTCGTTGCCACCGCTCGCCAGCACTCGGCCGTCGGGGCTGAAGGCCAGCGAGTTGGTCGAGACCTCGTGCCCTCGCAGCGCCCTTAACTCACGCCCCGTCGCCACGTCCCAAAGTTTAATCGAGCCGTTGCCGCTGCCGACGGGATTATCAACGCTGGCGCTGGCGAGGAGAGCGCCGTCGGGGCTGAAGGCGACTGCGGCGACCAGCCCGGAGTGGCCCGTGAGGGTGCGGGCGAGCTTCCCGGCACTGATGTCCCATAGCTTGACGGTGAAATCATCGCAAGCCTGCGCGAGCAATTTACTATTCGGGCTGAATGCTAGGCTGAGGATTCTGTTGGCGCGGCTGGTGAGGAGTCCCGTCTGTCGCCCCGCCGCCACGTCCCACAGCCGAACCGCTTTGTCGCCGCCGCCGCTGGCGACCGTGTTGCCGTCCGGGCTAAAGGCGACAGCCATAACATCGCCGTCGTGCCTGAACGAACGGCTCAGCTCACGGCCATTTGAAACCTCCCACAGTCTCACCGTCCGGTCGCCGCCGCTCGCCAGGTACTTGCCGTCCCGGTTGAAGGCGACGGAATTGACCGCTTCGGCGTGCCCCGCCAACGGCGGCAGCTCTCGCCCCGTCGCAACGTCCCACAGTCTAACCAGCTTATCCGCGTGCCCACTCGCGAGGAGTTTGCCGTCGGGGCTGAAGGCGACGGACGTGGCGCGGTAGATCGTGTAGTTGAGCCTCGCCGTCGGCTGCCGGGTCTGCGTCTCCCAGAGCGTGATCTCCCGGCCCTCGCCGCAACCGGCCAGTAGCTTACCGTCGGGGCTGAAGGCGAGGCCATACACGTAATAGCCTCCATCCGAGATTGTTCCGAGCAGTTCCCCGTCCGCGACTCGCCACAACCTGACGGTCTTATCGTAGCCGCCGCTGGCCAGCACTCGGCCGTCGGGGCTGAAGGCGATGGCCGAGACGTAATGGCCGTGGCCGACGAGCGTGCGCATCTCTCGCCCGGTGGCTACGTCCCACAGCTTCACCCTCTTGTCGTAGCCGCCGCTCGCCAGCACATTACCGTCGGGGCTAAAGACCACCGACCTAACCCACGACGTATGCCCGGCGAGGGTGCGCACCTCGCGCCCGCCCGGCACGTCCCAGATTTTTATGACCCTGTCGTAACCGGCGCTCGCGATCAGCCGCCCGTCGGGGCTGAACGCGAGCGCATCCACGCTAGAGCTGTGCCCCGTCTGAAGCACCAGCCCCGGCATCTGCGCGAAGGACACGCTGGCGGTAGATGTGGATATGAACAGACAGGCGAGCGCCACCACGAACAATGTTTTCATACGAGACCTAATTACAGCTTCGCATTCTTCTTACAAGGGGCCGTAGACTTGGCCTGTATCGGGAAGTCGAGGCCGAAGGGCACGACCATCGGGGTCTGGCCGGGGCCGATAGCTTCTGAGTTCTGAGGCAGGTGGCTTTCGACATAACTCATGACATCCTTCACCCACACCTTGCCGCCTTCGGTCGCACAGTCATCCCCGAGTGCGTCCAATAGCGTGCCGACGAGTGCGGAGTTCCCGGCGAGGGGCTGCGTCGCCTCCTCCAGTGGGGTCGAGGCGGCCAAGAGATAAATACCGACTTGTCCAGCCTGCCCCGACGTTGAGTTCGCGTCACTCCTCTGGGCGCGGAGCAGTTCGATCTTCGCTTTCGCCTCGGCGACTTTCGTCAGGGAATCTATCGCGCCGCCGGACTGACAGGCGTCTATGATTAAGACGATCCGCCTCGCCGGCATAGTCCGCAGCGCCTCGGCCAGCATGGCCGTGCTCAGGCCACTCTCGCGCAATTCCTGATCCGTGTTATGGCGGGCGTCTATGGGCGCGAAGTAGAACATCTCCTGCCCGACGGGGACGACGCCGTGGCCGGAGAAAAATAGAAGCACAACATCTTCGGGCTTCGCCCTCCCGGCTATACCCGTCAGCGCCTCGCTGATCGCTCGGCGAGTCGCCGCTTTGTCGTAAAGACCCTCGACGTGTATCTGCCGGTAAGGCTTGTCCGCCGCCTCCCGCTGACGACCAAAGAAGGCTTCCACGGCCTGCGCGCTGTTTGCCGAGTTCGGCAGCGGCTTGAATCTGGTCTTTGCCTCCACGTAACTACTCACGCCGACGGACAGGACGTGGAGAGTTGCTTCCGACGTGGCGGATTTACTCCCGTCATAGGCCGGCTTGTCCAACCCCGTTCCGATCGTATCACCCCCCGCCGTGACGCGGGCCGACCGGCTACCCTCTATCACCATTCGCCACGGGCATGCCGGGTCTGTCGGTTCAAACTCCAACTTGGACGGGTCGAAGGAGCTGTCTAGTATGTATCTGGAGGTGGATGGCGTGACGGTCGGCCTCTTCTTAAAGCACAGTAAGGGCACGTCGCCCTGCGTGGCGAGCCGGACGAGTTTGCCCTGCGCGAGCATCGCCCGCAGGCCGGGGAGTTGCAGGATCGTGGCTATGTCGAGGGTGGCGCGCGGGGTCTTATTTTGCAGCGTCTCCGACAGAAGGCCCGGGTAATAATAGTTACTGTAGAACGACTCGACGGGAACCACGTCGGAGGAGTTACCGAGGCGCCACGCGACCTGCTGTAAAGAGTCAGGCGTGCCGTCGAACAGCCCGTCGGGCGTGACCCCGAACCAGTTGCCGTTCGAGAGCAGACCCAGCGACATTCTTTCCGCGCCGATCTGCGCGTCCCACAGGATGATCCTCCCGTTCGTGTCGCTGCTTACCAAGACCTTACCGTCGTCCGTGTACCTGACGGCCATGACGAAGTTCGACTTGGTGTCCAGTATGCGCTTCAACGTGCCGCCGGAAGCTGTCGGCGAAACATCCCACAATCTCACGAGGCCGTTCAGGTGACTCACCGCCAGCGTGTTACCGTCCGGGCTGAATGCCACGGACTTCGCGCCGGTGTGGCCGGCTTCGTCATCTTCATCGTCGTCGTCTTCATTCCCCAGAGTGTAGAGAAGGTTGCCGGAGTTCATGTCCCAAACTCTGACCGTGCCCTCTATGGTTCCGCCGGCTAGGAGTTTGCTCTTGACGTCGAAGGCAAGCACGATGCTGGTGTCTTCTTCCTCATTCAGCTCCCATAACTGTTTCCCCGCGGTCACGTCCCAGACCCTGATCAATTCCTGCTCTTCGTTAAGCCTCGTAGCGAGTAGACGGCCGTTCGGGCTGAAGGTGGTAGCCGGGACCATTCCAGACACTTCGCCGATGCGGCTTCGATAGGTCTGTTTCAACTCCCCCGTCCCGACCTCCCACAGGCCGACCTGATTGTCATCCCGCGCGGCCGACAGGAATCTCCCATCCGGGCTGAGACTAACCGAGGTTACGATCCTCGCGCCGCTGGAGAACACGCGCACGAGCCGCCGGGTCGCGATGTCCCAGACTTTAACCTCGCCGCTGACGCCATCACCCGCAGGTGTTACCGTGTAGCTGGCGGCCGCGATTAGTCCGCCGCTCACGGAGACGGAAGTGACCATCTCCTTGGCGTTGATGAAATGGTGAGTTAGCCTGCCTTCCAGCACGTCCCACGAGCTGACCCCGCCGATCGAGCCGACGATCAGGGTCCTGCCCCCGAGGGCGAAATCAAAGGCCGTCACCCCCACGAGACTCGTCCTGAAGGCCCTCTCCTCCGAGCCGGTGGAGACGTTCCAGATTCTTACCGGGGCCTCGGTGTCTACGTTGCAACTCGCCAAGCTCGTCCCGTCCGGGCTGAAGGCGATTGCGTTGATGGGGGTCGAGCGGCCGACAAGCGTGCGGACTTCGCGCCCGGTCGAAGGGTTCCAGAGCCTGATAGAGTTATCTTGGCTGTTGACCTGTAGGCCGGAGTTGAGTTGCATGATGCCGGGAGGTCTGTTCCCAGTTGCGAGCAGAGTCCCCGCCGGGTTGAAAGCTAGAGTTATTACCTTCTGCGCCCCAGGTCTAAAATTCGTCAGAGGTCGCCCGGTCTGCGCGTCCCACACTTCTACAATCACTTCGTTATCGCCTAGGGGCTTATCGGGCTCATCCAGCACCGTGCTGGCGGCGATCTTGCCGTCATTACTAAAAGCGACGGATTGTGCGTACCTTGTAGTTGTCGGTAAATCTCGCAACCGACTGCCGCTCGCGACGTCCCATAAAGTGACGGGGCCGGCGTCGGCGTCGCGGTCACCTCCGCTCGCCAGGATCGTATCGTCGGCGTTGAACGCTACGGCTTCGATATCATCTCCTTTGCGGGGGAGGTCATGTAACTTACGTCCGCTGTCCACGTCCCATATACGCAGGCCCGCGCTGCCGCCGCTGGCTAAAATTTTTTTCTTATGTGCGAAGGCAACGCTGTTAACCGAATCGAACTCGCGGTCGTCTCCCGGAACAGCGAGAGTCCTAAGCAGCTTGCCGGTGCGCGCGTCCCAAATAGTTACCTCACTGTTGGCGTCGCCCGAGGCGAGCAAAGACCCGTCGGGGCTGTAGGCTATGGCGAGAAAGAAAGTTGCATGTGAGGGTTTGCTGAGCCTGCGCACCTCCCTGCCGGTCTGGACACTCCAAATCCGAATCGAGTTGTCCGCGCCCGCGCTGGCTAACGAAGTGCCGTCCGGGCTGAACGCGACGGCCTTCACTTCGCCGGTGTGGCCTGCTTGAACTATCAACTCCGGTTGCTGTGCTAGTACTGACGACCCGCACAACGTAACCAGTATCAGGGCCGGTAGATATTTTTTCATGGTTATGAGCGAGCTGGCGCCAGAACTGTGCCGGGTTCGGAAAGAGTGAAGGACGGGACGAATGACGAGCAGGGACGAGTGCCGAGAGCAGCCGTGTCAGGGCGACGGAGCGGCTACGATACTGCCTCGTGCAGACGCCGTCAACAATCGGGAGTCAACCCGGTGGCGCGACTTCCCACCGCCTCGTCGATTCATTCTTAGCGAACCCGCCGTTCACCGGCGTTGAGAGCTGGGCCTCGCGGCGGCAATTGGGAAGTCAAGGCCGGTCTCGACCACCATAGGCGTGTGGCGTCGGTTGAAGGCCCTCTCGGAAACCTCGGGTAAGCGCCTACGGACGTGCCTGACGACTTCCCGCATGCCCACCGCCCCTTCGCCCTCTCGTCCCTCGCCCCGCAGCGCCTCAAGCAGCGTCATCCCGAGCGCGCTACTGCCCTGCGTCGCGTGCTGCATCGCCTCCTGTAGCGGCGTCGCCGCGGCGATGACGTAGACCCCCGCGCGGTGAGCGTGCCCCGTCTCGACCCTCACCTTCACCTCGGCGACCTTCGCCAACGCCTCCAAGGCTCCTCCCGATTGGCAGGCATCTATGATCAGCACCGCCCGGCGGGCGCGCAACTGTCCCACGGCCTCGGCCAACATCGCCGTGTTCAGTCCCGTCTCACGTTGCTTCTGTGGGTTCGGTCCTTGCATGTCGATGGGCGCGAAGTAGAACATCTCCTGCCCGGCTGGGACCATCCCGTGCCCGGAGAGGAAGACCAGCACGACATCTTCTTCCCCAGCCTCCCCAGCTATCTCTGCGAGCCGGCGGCGGATGGCGTCACGCGTGGCCGCGCTGTCGTAGAGTCCGCCCCAGACGCGTACGTCGCGGTATGGCTTGTCCGCGATGCCCTTCTGCTCAGTAAATAACTTCTCTACCTCTTTGGCTCCTGAGACCGAGGCGGGCAAAACCTTCAGACCTGAAGTGGTGGCGTCGTAATTGCCCACCCCGATCACCTGCACGTGCAATGTAGATTGTGCCGTCTCCGACTGTTCCCTATCGTACTCGGGTTTGGGAAGCTCTGCCCTGCCGGAACTCAGAGTGCTTATCAGTTCGAGTTGCACGCCACCCGGCAACACTTTACGGTATCTACACGCCGCATCGTCTTTGTAGAAGAGAAGGTCTTCGACGTTGAACGCGAGGGGCTGCGCGTCCGCCAGTACTTGCGGCGCCGCCGTGGGCATCTCCCTGAAACAAAGTACGGGTTTGCCGTCGCGCTCCTCGATGCTCGCCTCCCCTTGCGCGAGCATGGCCCGTAGGCCGGGCAACTGCAACACGGTAGCGATATCCACGGTCGCCTTCGGCATGCCCCCGCCGAAAATCTCTGCCAGCAACTCCGGGTGGAAGAAGTCGTTGAAGAAAAAATCTAAGGGGACTACCTGATTGGTGTCGCCGATGCGCCAGCTAACTTGGCGCATCGCGTCGGCCGCGCCGTCGAACAATCCGTCTGGGGTCACGGCGAGCCAGCTCCCGTCGTTGAACGAAAGGAGCGTGGCCGAATGCTGGCCGGACTGATCGTTCCATATGCGCACGCTGCCGTCGCGCGCGCCGGAAGCGAGCCACTTACCCTTCGGGCTTAACGCGATTGCGGTGACGGCGTCGCTGTGTCCCAAGTAGGATTTTACGGCCCCGCCGTCGGCCGCGCCCCACACCCGCACCGCCTTATCGCCGCCGCCGGTGTAGATGCGGCTCCCGTCTCGGTTGAACGTCACGGCGCTCAGCCAACTCAGCCCCCTGACGCGCGGCGGCAGCGTGCGCTTCCCCTGCACGTCCCAAGTCTTAAGGACGCTCTCGGTGCTCATCCCTCGTAACAAGCTTTGGTACTTAAGTTGGCTATATATATCCTCCCACGTACTGACCGGCGCCGCCCATACGGTCTGAGGCTCGCCCGTCCCGACCCTGTCGCTGAAGATGAGCTGTCGGCTGTCCGGGGTGAAGGTCGCCATGAACATCAGGTCAAGAAAAGGGCCGAGCCTTTGTTTTCTCTCCCACCCTTCGGTTCGCCAGAGGAAGGCGGTCTGATCCCAACTGCCCGAGAGGAGCCATTTATCATCGGGGCTGAATTTGACGAGGTGGACGAAATGATCGTGCCCTTTCAGGTTGCGGACCGACGAGTAGTTGTTCGCGTCCCAAACCTTGACCGTGTTGTCGAGGCCGCCGGAAGCCAGCCAGCGCCCGTTGTGGCTGAAGGCGAGGCTCATCACGCCGCCTTGGTGTGCGTGGAACGACCCCTTCTTACTTCCGGACGCCAAATCCCAGACGTTTATAGCCCCCTCACGGCTGCCGGTCAGCAGCGTCCGTCCGTCGGGGCTAAACGAGATGGCGTTCGGGGCCGAGACTTCTTCGGCGAGCGTATATAACTGTCTTCCGGAAGCCACCTCCCAAACTCTGCCTTTTCGGTTAGCGCCGGCGGAAACCAGATAGCGCTCGTCTGGGCTGAAGGCGACGAACCCGACGGCGAGGTCTTGCCCGTCCATGATGCGTAACGGCGCACGCGAGGCCACGTCCCAGACGCCCACCCGGCGGTTAAACACTCCCGACGCCAAAAACCTACCGTCGGGGCTGAATGCGACGGCGTCCACTTTCGCGGTGTGCCTGAGCTTGGTGGGAACGATATCAGCGTTCGGCCGCCAGAAGTACATGGCCCCGCTAGCCCCTCCCATCGCCACGAGGTCATCGACGGGGCTGTAGGCCGCGGAGGGGATGTCTTCAGGGGCTTGGATACTTTTTAACAAAGTGCCGCCGGCTATGTCCCAAAGGAAAATTTTGGGGTCCGAGCGTGTTACGGGCATGCCGGAAATGTCTCTCCCGAGGGCTGTGAGGAGGGTTATGAGGTGGCGCTGGAACGGAGTCAGTTGGAAAACCCCCTCGCCGACAGAGACCAGAGCTTTACTGTCGGAACGGAACGCGACGACACGCACGTCGCCGGACTGAGGGAGCGTGTGCTTTAACCCATGGCCGGGTTCTCCCGCCATCATCCCGTCCGCGTGATAAATCCTGACGACCGAACTGTTCTTACTCGGCTCGGAGTAATAAGTCCCTGAAGCGAGCCATTGCCCGTCCGGGCTGAAGGCCACATCCAGCAACATCCCGACGCCCTCGGTGAAGGAGCGTTCCCACGCCCAGCTCTTCGTGTTCAGGATTGATATCCGTCCATGGAGCCCCGCTACCGCGAGCAGCGGCTTCCGGGGGTGGAACGAGAGAGAAGTGATGCTCTCTTCGTTGCTCAACTGACGATGCTCCCGGCCCGTCTCGACGGTCAGAAACCGGAGCTGCTTGTCGCTGGCGGTCACGAGGAGTGTGCCGTCGGGACTGAAGGCAACTGCGGAGACCCCGGCCGGGTAGTCCGCAACCGTGCGTACCAGACGACCCGTGATCGCGTCCCAAAGTTTAGCCGTTCTATCACTGCTGGCGGTGGCTACCCACCGGCCGTCCGGGCTGAACGCCACGTCCGAAACCCCTCCGGTATGGCCCACCTGCAAAACCAGTTCAGGCTTAGTCTGACCAAAGCTCCCCGCGGGGTTGACGGAGAGCAGCAGGAGCAAAAGGAACAGGCCCCACGCGACACGAGCCGAGTGACCATGGAAGCCGTGTCGGCGGTCGCAGCTTACCCTGCATTTAGCATTCATCGTTCTTCTCTCGGCCTGCTCGGGTCGTGGGTTATTTACCGGCCACCGCGACGGGGTAATCAAGGCCGCTGGCGAAGACCATAGGGGTATGACCTTTGCCGCCGCCGGCCCTCGCCGATATCTCCGGCAGCCGGCGCCGGATGTGTCGGACGACATCTCTTATCAAGACCTCTCTGTTGCCCGCGGGCGGGTTCCCCCCCAGGGCTTCAAGCAAGGCCGTGACGGTCGCGCCGTGACCGCCCACCGGCTGAAGTGCCTCCTGCAATGGGGTGGCAGAGGCGATGACGTAAATACCGATGCCGCGTCCCGCCTCACGTCCCGGCGTCAGGCTGCTCTCGTGGAGGCGCAGCGCTGACTTCGCCTTTAACTCGCCGACCTTAGACAGCGATTCGATCACCCCGCCTGACTGGCAGGCGTCAACCACGAGCACGATCCTCCGCGACGGCATCTCCCGTAACGCCTCGGCAATCATGGCCGTATTCAGGCCGGTCTCGCGGATTTTCTGCGGGTCGGGGCCGCGCACGTCCGCGGGTGCGAAGTAGAACATCTCCTGCCCGACGGGGACGACGCCGTGCCCGGAGAGGAAGATGAACACTACGTCCTCCTCCTTGACCGCGCGCGCGACCTCCGCGAGCCGGCCGCGGATCGCCGCGCGCGTCGCCGCCTCATCAAACAGACCGTCCCACAAGCGGATGTCGCGGTAGACACCGCCCGCCAAGCCACGCTGCGAGGCGAAGAAACTTTCTATCGCCTTAGCACCGGCGACGGAAGATGGCAGTGACTTGAAGCCGGTATCGGCAGCGTATTCGTCAACGGCGACCGTCAGTACGTGTAAAGTGGATTGCCTCGTGTCCGACAGCCTCCCGTCATACCAGGGCTCGATTGTCGCGGCGTCGGTGCCGGCCGAGGCGTTGATTATTTCGTACTGCTTGTCGCTCGCCAGCTCGATGCTTTGCGGGCACAAGGGGTCGCCCGCGTGGCGTATGAGAGCTTGTGGGTCAAGGGCGAGGGGCAGCCCGTCTTCGATGACTCGCGGGGGCGCGAGCGTCCCTTCAGGCAGGCAGAGCACGGTCTTGCCGTCGCGCTTCGCGATCCGCGCCAAGCCCTGAATCAACATCGTTCGGAGGCCGGGCAGGCGCAACTGGCTGGCGAGGTCAATTTGGGGTCGGGGCGACAAGCCGCGCGTCACGTCGGAGAGTAGGCCGGGGTGGAAGTAGTCCGTGAAGAAGGTGTCGAAGGTGACGACGTTCAGCGGATCAATCTCGCCGAACTTCCAACTGACTTGACGCATCGTGTCCGCCTTACCGTCAAACAGGCCGCCGGGAGAGACGACCAACCAGTCCCCGCGCCCGATGCTGATGAGGCTTAATTTCTCGGCGGCGCCAGGCACGTCCCAGAGCTTCACCTGCGCGTCCGCGCCCGCGCTCGCCAACTCGCGCCCGTTCGGGTGAAACGCCACCGAGTTCACCCAGAAGTTATGGCCTTCGAGCGTGCGCAGGAGCTTGCCCGTGCTCGGCTCCCAGATTTTCACGGTGCGGTCGAGGCTGCCGCTCGCGAGGAGCTTTCCGTCAGGGCTGAAGGCAAGCGACATGACCCACCTGAAATCTGATGAGTCGCTGCCGCCGCACCGCACCAGCTCCGGCTCGTACTCAACAACGGCCGCGCCGCGACTCCTACTATCCGGCCGCCCGAGCAGGTTTATGACCTTTCCCGTCGCCACGTCCCAGAGAAAAATGTCGTTGTTGTTCCCGCTGGCGAGAGTCTTACCGTCGGGGCTGAAGGCGACCGCCTGCGTCGCCAGAAAGCACCCTTTAAGGGTCAAGACTTCGCGCCCGCTCTTGACCTCCCAGAGCTTGATGGCGTCGCGGCCCGCCCCGACGGCCAGTAGTTTCCCGTCGGGGCTGAAGGCGATTGAGCCGCCGTGCATGGCCTCGCCCACGAGCCGATGCAGCTCCCTGCCGGTAGCGACTTCCCAGAGCCTGACCGACGTTTCCGCCGCGAGACCGAGGCCCCCGCCGAGTCCGGGCAGTGGAACGCTCCCGGAGCCACTCGCCAGCGACTTACCGTCGGGGCTGAAGGCGACGACGTTGATCTGCCCGGTGTGCCCCTTCAAATTTCGTAGCTCCCGGCCCGCCCTCACGTCCCACAGCTTGAGCGTCCCGTCGGCCCCGCCGCTGGCGAGCAGCTTACCGTCAGGATTGAATGCGGCGGCGCTGGCGTTAGCGTGCGTGAGTGCGGGCAGGATGATCCGTTGACCAGCGGCCATGTCCCAGAGGGACAAGTCGCCCGCCGCGCTCACCATCATGCCCCCGTCCGGACTGTAGGCGGCCACCTTCACGGGGAGCGCGCGGCCGATGAGCGTGCTCCGGACCTTGCCCGTCGGAATATCCCAGAGTTCGACCCAGGAAAGTTGCACGTTGGCGAGGGTCGCGCCGTCCGGGCTGAGGGCGATAGTCCTGCCCGTGTGCGGCAGCACCCGAACAGCGCCGCCCGTCTTCCCGTCCCAAAGCCGGATGCTCTCGCCGACGCTGGCGAGCAGCCCGCCGTCGCGGCCGAAGGCGACGGCGTAGACGGGGCCGGTGTGTTCGCGCAGCGCGTGTCGTATCTGGCCCGTGCGCATGTCCCACAGGTTGACCACCTTGTCTTCGCCCCCGCTGGCGAGCAGCTTGCCGTCGGGGCTGAAGGCGAGCCCGTTCACGTCGTCGGCGTGCCCCGTCAGCGCGCGGAGCTGCTTGCCGCCGGCCGTGTCCCATAGCCTGATCGAGTTATCGTCCTCCAGACCACCCGCGCCGCTGGCTAACACCTTCCCGTCGGGGCTGAAGGCGAGCGACATGATGAGGTCGGTGTGTCCCGACAGCGTGAGCCTGGCCCCGGTCAAGTCAGCCGGAGGGGCCGGGGGCTCGGCAAGGTGCCAGAGCTTGATCGTTTTATCCCACGCACCGCTGGCGAGGGTCTTACCGTCGGGGCTGAAGGCGACGGCGTGCACAGGGCCTTCGTGTCCGCGCAGGGTGCGTAACTCGACGCCGGCCCGCGCGTCCCAGAGCCTGACCGTGTTGTCTCTGCCGCCCGTGGCGAGGGTCTTGCCGTCGGGGCTGAAGGCGACGGCCCACACTTCGTCGGGCTGGGTCAGTGTGAAGAGTTGTCTGCCCGAGGCGGTTTCCCATAGCTTGACGGTTTGATCTTTGCTCGCGCTCGCCAGGATTTTGCCGTCGGGGCTGAAGGCGATTGATTTGACGAAAGAGGTGTGGCCGGTCTGGACGACGAGTTGAGGCGTCTGCGAGTGACCCGCGACGTGGGCGGCAAGCAGGATGAAGACGGCACAGGCGCGTCTGATGAGGAAGGGCATGGCATTACCTGCTACGTCATTGCTCACCACAGCTAACCCTTAACGTGCCGCGCGAGAGCTACCACCCCCTCCGCGGAAGGTAGGCCGCCGGATGAGATGTTCAGGGCTCAATCTCAATCGTAGAGAGGATTCTTTCGAGCGCGGCGACGCCCGTCTCGCTGCCCGTCAGGGAGATGAAAAAAGTGTTCTTCCGGCCGAGCAGGTAGGCCGCGTAACCGATGCGGGGGGCGTTGCTATCGCCCCGGTAATACGTCACGTCCATCCTCAGGGCGTCGAGGCCGCCGACGGTCGTCCTATACACTATGCTTTTCTTCTCGACCCGCGCCTGCCCTTTGAGGCCGTTCAGCCAGCCTTCGAAAAAGGGTTGGCTCGAACCGACGAGCATGCGCGATCTCAGCTCGTCGGAAGCCCCCGCTTGCGGGGCGGCCTGAATGGTTAGGATGGCTAACTTCCCGACGTGCCTATCCGAACTGATGATCGTGTTCCATGAATCGTCGGCCCTTTCCCGCGTGGCCTCCCACCCGTCCCGCAGTTTTATGGTAAATGCCCCTGCCGGGTCGCGGTAAGTTCTCGTACGCACCTGCGCGGCGGTATTCAATGTCGAAAGTAAAAGTAACGCCGCGAACAGCTTCGTCGCTCTCATGTAGGCCTCCTTAATTTTCCGACCCGAGACTCCTGACCACATCAGCCACCGGACGTTGACACAAGTGCCTAAAAGAAGAAGGGACAATTGGAATCAAATTCATTCCAGAGAGATCGGCGAGCACGCAATATGTTATGTGAGAACGTGAGATGAACGGAAAAATCGACTTCTGCAGCCGAGATTAATAGTTAGAAGGCTAAAACCGCGTAACACTCGAGTGAGACGATCTGCTATATACGCCCATCAAGCAAGGCCTGTCAACATCAATTCTTTCCCCGTCAACGCTGCTCGGTTGTGACGCGACAAAGCAATCTCCTCAGGGGGCTTTGGTTCCTGTCGCTGGTACGGATTTCGGCTGTGAATCCAGTCGCGCGATCAAGGAATTGTAATATTAGTGCGCCCTAACCTAGCCGTATACCGCCAAAGGCCTGTTATGGGAGGCCAGTGGGGGGGAAAGACTATGCCGATCAACATCGAGTTGAAGGCCGGAAGTCGAGGAACGCTTGGGTCGCGAGGCTGAGGCTGTGGGCGCCTCGGAGCTGCGCCGGCTTGGCGTCGACGTGCTCACGCACCAAGAGTACGGCGCGGCCTCGTCGCCTGACAGCAAGCTGCTCGACCGCACCACCAGGCTCGGCCGTGCGCTTTTCACTTTCGACGACGACCTGCTCCAGGAGGCAGACGCGCGCCAAGCCGCCGGCATAGAGTTCGCGGGCGTCATCTTCGCCCACTTAAAATCTCGATCGGTGACTGTGTTAAGGACTTGCAACTCATCGCACATGCGGCGGAACTGGGAGACGTGAAAAATCTAGTCACATATCTACCGATTCGATGAGCGAAATCAGACCGGACAAGAGCAAATTATCATTGACAGGCTGACTCATTGCAGAAGTCGTAAAGATTAACCTGATAAACTACTCCTCACGATGGACAAGCGGACAAGGGACTCGCTGCTCGGACGCGGACTGCCGACCGACCTAGTGGAGAAGATCGGCGGGTACGGTCACACCGTCGGCATTTTAAGGAACTCTTCGCGAAAGACTCTCACACAGTTCTACACCGAGGAAGAGGCTGAGGCGATTTACCGTGGCGTGCATCGGCAGGAAATCCCGACAGAGGTTCTGGATCGTATCCGCTTTCTCTCGAACGAGGTGTGCTGCTACTGCGCGGATGGCGTCTCCACGCGCCCCTACCAGATCCACCACATCGTAGAGCACGCGCTAACTCAGGACGACTCCGAAGAGAACCTGATGCTGGTGTGCCCCACGCACCACGCTGCCATTCCTTTAGCAGGATATTCGGTCGAAGCGCAGAAACAGCAATGCCGGAAATGGTACGCGCTGGCCGAGGTGGCCCGCGCCTACGAATCGCGGGGGCTCACCTTCCCGCTCAAATCGTTCGCGGCACTTGCCTACCATAGTGATCCCGACGTGGCGGAGTTGTTCACGTTCGGCCCGCCCTCGCCGAGCACCGCACGCGCGATCTCAGAGCATGGATTGGGGGCGGCAGCCCAAGCTCAGTTGCTGTCTGCCAACTTCCTGCTCATCGCCGGCGCTTCCGGGGCGGGGAAGACGACGTTGGCGATGGGCGTGGCAGGCTCCGCGGCCGGAGGCGCGCGCGTGTTCCGTTACCTGCGCTCGGCCGGCCAAGACAACAGGGTGGCGCTGACGGAGATTCTGACCTTCCTAAACACGGTCGTCGAACCATGCGTGCTGATCGTTGACGACGCGAACTTCTGGCTGACGAACGTCGACATTGAAACCGTCGCCCGCGCGTCTTCGACGAACGCGAGGGTCATCGTCGTTGCCACGCGCGCGACCGGGAATGATGAGACCGCGGAGGTGGACGCGCGCTTCCCGTCCGACCGGGTATTCGTCAGCTGGGAGAACGTCCGGCCGTTCGTCTCCGCCTTCCTGAAGGAGCACGAGCCGCAGGTGGTGGCCGCGCTGCAATCCCGAGAGCAAAAACCGCGCGGCTTCAGGCTGGGGCTCAGTTATCTGGACGAGAGGCTGGAGCACCTGATTCGGAGGTACGGGGATCAGGCGAGATCCGTCTGGCAGTTCCTCTTCCTACTGGGCGCGGGGTGGAGATCCGTCGAACACGAGCTGGCGGAGCTGATCGCCGAAGACCGCGCGGACATCCCCGTCCTCTATGCCGCCGTGGAGCAGATCGCCGGCGAGGAGCGCGCCGTAACCGCCGAGGAGGCCGCCGAGGCTTCGGCCGCCATCAATTTGTCGCCTCCTCTCCCGGCCCCGGATGCTGAATGGGTGATCTCAGTCTTCGAACGCCTCCGCTCGCGTCATTACATGATGAGGGTGCGCAACAGGTATACGACCGCGCATCGTGACTGGGCACGCGCGCTCATCTCGGCCGCCCTGGCGAACCCTTCGAGCCGGGAATCGACGGTCAAGCTTCTGGATCGCGACTTCGACCTGCACACGGCGCGGCCGCGGAGACTCAGCGTGCTCTACTCCTGGCTCCGCATGGAGGAGAACTGCCGGCAGTTCATCCGCGAGTGGGCCGAGCGGCAGCAGCCGGAGGATTGGGTGGTGTTAGTGGGGACGGCCGTCCGGGCCGGCTTGGCCGAAGCGGCGGGCGTCGCGCGCCTGATGTGGATGCTGTTCGACGGCGACGAGCGCCGGCAACTCATCGGCGACGCTTTCGAGGCTCATGAAGGCGCCCTCGCTCAACTCGTCGCCAACGCCTCCAGCGAAGACTGGCACGACCTCATGGAACTCTTCGGGCCAGTCAGCGGCGCGCGCCCGGAGTTGGCCGCACTCGTGGTGGAGAGTTGGGCACCCGAAAAGGCCGCGGAGGTGTTCGGCCGCACCCACCCGGATTATTACGACTCCATAGGCTGGCTTCTCGGAGCGAGCGTGTGTAAGCACAGCCGCGACTGGTGCCACGCGGTCGGGCGGCACGTCGAATGGTCGGCCGTCAGCGAGAGCCTCTCTAAGATTCGCCGTGGGAACGTGAACGCGATTCATGAATGTCTGAACATTCTTTACAGGCTGGGATTTTCGGTGCGCCGCTCGATGGTGAGCCGCATAGCCGAAGTCATGCACGACACGTTAAAGGGCGCGGCGCTCAGCGAGATCAGGTTTCACCACTGGATTATTGAAGTTGAGGCGTTCCCCGATGAGATGCGCCAGGTGGCCGGGGCTTTGAACGCCCAAGCAATGGCGCCGGAAGTCTCCAGCACGCCCCCGCATCGGTGGGAGCATTTATACGAGCTGTCAATGTTCGCCTCCCGCGCGGGTTCGACCTTCGCCCGAGACTTGGTGGACCATCTCGACGATGACCGGCTCGTCGAAGTCGTGCATAAGTACGCGGAGGCCCACCCGCTAATGTTCATTTCGCTGCTCTGGCAGTTGGCTTACGGGCGTCCCGAACGTCGTCGCGAGTTGGCGGCGAAGCTGTACCATTCGGTGCTCATAGGTTGCCGGCAGGCCGAGGCGGATCGCGACGACATCATACTAGCGTTCGCGGATTTGGATCGAGATCTCGGCCTAGCCTTGGCGCGTGATTTGGGCATCGACTTCCCGCAGCCCGAGCCGCCGGAGGAAGGTGATGATATAGACTTGAACAAGCCGTTTTTCGATAGCGCGTCCGATGACGACGACACTGTGGAGCGACTCCGCCGACTCGAAGAGTCCGGTGAGGATTATGACGTCGGCGTGGTTATCCACGGGGCCGACGTCGCTTCAACCAACGCAGCGGCTGTTACAGCTTCAGACGCTGCCTAAGAATATCCCTCACAGGATGGGCAAAAGGAAGTCATCCGTAGGCGTCGCGGGACGGAAATCACCTCGACTTAGACTTAGAGTAGCTCTGCGCCGGGGATTTGAATTCCGGCCAACGCCTGTTTTATCCTAAATCAGGAAAGGCGTGAGCCTTTCCATCAAGACGCCAGCCGGGTGCGGTAATTCACCTGGCTTGAAGTCTTCCCGTCTAGAGTCAGAGCTTCGACCCACTCCACCCTAAGCTCTTCTCCTGTTTCAACGGGTACACAGACCGGAAACTCATAGGCCGTCGATCCTCGGCGTCCTGGAGTGGATAACTACACCCCGATGCCGAGCTGCGCGGCTACGACGCGCAGACAGCCTCGACGTCCGGGAGTGTTAGTAAGGTCGTGTTCACGCCACAACTCAACTCGAACAGTGGGAGATTAAGTGATGGAGACCAGAGCGCAACTCAGTTTATTTGACGACGTGCAGAATCTTCGCTCTGCCCTCGCCGGCGGAGACGTCTTATTAAAGTGGGATCAGTTCAGAGACCTGACCCTCGGACAACTTCACTCGGCCGTCGCAGAGTGTTCACCAGAAGCACACGAAGGGGCTACGAATTTATTTGTCCCTTTCGGGGGGATGGCCGGCCCGGAAACCGAGCGAGCCTATTTACAGCTCTGTAGAGGTGTCCGTAGCTACGCGGCGGGAGAAGGTCCCGCACCAGACTGGGCACCGTTCTTCGCCGCCCTCAAGCGGGAATTTCAGTCGCAGTTGGTCACGGACGAAACGCCGCTCAGAACCCTAGCAGGACTCTTCTGGGAGGCCCATACGGCGCCGGATTAACCGCATGGCTCAGTGACGGCCTAGAGGGGGCCGCCCGGAATCGCAGATGAGTGGGCAACAAGATCGCAGCCGCACGCTTGGGCTCTGGCCGCGCCTCCGTCACCGGGAATCCGACGGGCGGCTGGCTGGTGAGGTGACTTGGCACCTCGGTACCCCCGCCCCTCGCCGCCCCCGCGTCGTCAGATTCCCGAAGAGCCGGTCGCTCGGCAACCTGTACGCGGAGTCTATACACGCAGGTGACAGAAGCCGTGTGGAGAGGCAGGAGCTTGGCAGGGCGCGGGGCGAGGTCGTCGTCCCCGCCGGGAAGAGGTTGTCGCTCTTCGTGGACGAGGAAGCCGCGCGCGGCCTGCGGCCCCTCGCCAGGCTCGCCCCTTGGGACTTGCAGGCGCTCAGCCTGTCCGGGTGCCAGGTCACGGACGCCGACCTCATACACGTGCGGGGCTGACTTGGCTGGAGGAACTCTACCTGATGTGTACCCCGGTTACGGGCGGCGGCCTCGTCCACCTCGGCGGGAAGCTCCTTCTCGAGCGGCTGGAAATCTGGGGCGGAGCGCTGACGGACGAGGGGCTGGGTCACCTCCCCCCGCTGCCCATGCTCCGGGAGCTGTCACTCGCCGTCAACTTCGACCTCACCGGCGGGGCGCTTGAATTCCTCTCCAAGCTCCCGGCACTGGAGAGCCTCGACCTGCACTGTACGGCGGTGGGCGACGCGGGGCTTGATCGGCTAAAGCAGTTGAAGGGGTTGCGCTACTTGGACGTCGCCTTCACCAAAGTCAGCAAGCGCGGGGACGACGAACTCCGCGCGGCCCTGCCCCGTTGCCAGGTGAACTGGCTGGCGTAGTCCGAATGATAGCGTCGCGGGCTACCCCGACAAATGACTCAAAATCTATCCCCCGCGTCGCACTACAAGGTTCGTCACCTCTCGACTCGGACCTAGGCCGAGGCCAAATCTAGTCTCCTACGTCTCGTCAACTTCACTGATTAACGTCCCTCCGCGCACCTGACTCAAATTGCCATTCCACCGTAAACACATATAGCAGCGTTTCTAATATTTGCGGCCGATAGTGCAGGCCTAATTCTTCCTATTTCATAAATTTCGGCGTTACATTACATGACTTGATTGTTGAACGAAATTTGCTATTATTATACTGAGTTTATGGTTTTAGCCTTAAACCAGATATGGGTCGCTAATATCATTTTTGTTGAAATCATCCGTAAGCTGAGTCGAACAAAGGGTTTACATGTCAAGGGGAAAAACTTTAACTGAATCCCTGCCCACGCGCATGAGTGCTGCGGAGCGTCCACTCATTCAAAAAGCGGCCTCCGCAGCCGAACTATCCGAATCACGCTTTTTAGTTACCGCTGCGCTTCTGTTAAGTGATTTCGGGACGGTTGATGAGCTGCGCGCCGCCCTCCAAGTAGGGCACCATTTGATCGCTACTAGGCTCTCAGCGGTCATGCAAGTGCGCTTCGCCGGCAACCAGCTCAAGTTACTCCGCTCCGAACTGAAGGCCGGCGGGCAGGTCAGCCCGGAGAGGCTTGAGCAGGCGCTCGGCGAGGCGGCGGCGGCTTTAGAACGACTGGGGGCGACGTGGCGCGGGGCCTCTGCAAAGTAACAGTTCACCGCTCAGGCGGCGCGGGAAACCTCGAGTACATCGGACGGCCGATGGAGGGTCAGGAGCGCCCGCCCGTGCCAAGCCGTGAGGATAGCGTCGCGTCCGGGCGGCAGCCCTCTCTCGACGAGATGCGGGAGCAGGAGTCCCGCGCCGCGCAGGCGGCCCCCGAACTGGGGGACGACGATCCGGTCTGGACCTGGAACGCCCCCGTCTACGTCACGGGCGATAGCTACGGCGTCGCTAAGGGTGACCCCCTTCAGGTCGCTCTCGAAAACCTGCCGGCCCCCACCCTCACCCCCTCCGATCTGGGTATGCAGCCGGAACGGCGCGGCTTCGACTTCTCCGTCGAGGAGAAGCGCGAGCGCGCCATCGCCCACTTCAGCGTCCTGGCGGATTTGGAGGAACTGAAAGGCGGCCCCACACACTTCCGCGTCATCCTGAGTGTGGGGCCGGAAGTCTCCAACCGTGAGATGAAGGCGCTCGTCAACGCCTTCCTCGGCGAGAACTTTCCGGAGACGCCGGCCTTCGTAGCGATACATAGGGACACGGAACACACTCACGCGCATCTGTACGTCCACCTCCGCCAGCTCGACGGCAAGCGCTTAGACCTCGGCCAGAGGTACTTCCAGCTCGACGAGAGCTGGATGCGAATCTCCTCGGAGCGCTTGGGGGATAAGGAGATTCTCGACCGCCACATGAAACTCAAGGCCGAGACGCTGGCGTGGAAAGAACAGGTTGAGAAGGCGAGGGAAGAAGGGCAGCCCCTGCCCCCTAAGCCCGACAGGTGGAGCGACCACAAAGACACGGAGCTGTCCTTCCGCCCGTGGAGCGACCAGTGGTGTGGGCGCATACAGGCCCAGACGAGGGTGGCCGAGGCAAAGGTTCAATACCTGACGGCGACCGGCGCGAGAGACGAGGAGGTCGCGGCCGCTCGAGAGGAGGCTGAGAGGCTGCGCGGGAGACTCGAAGCGGCCGAGAGGAGAAGGGCCGAGAGCCGGAGCGAGGCCAAGAGCCGGATGCCGGCTGAGGTTGTGACCATCTCCGAGGCACGTAAGCTCTTGGATTACGAGCGCGAGATTGAAAGGATCAGAACGGAGAAAGCTGCGCGGCCCGAACGTCAAACGCCGGCGCGGCCAGCCGAGCAGCGTGTCCTACAGTTCGAGCAGCCCCGTGACGCTCAAGTCAGTCAACTCGATCTTGATTTCGGCGGCCCGGTCGAAGCGAAGCGCACTCCCGGAGGCGAACGCGCGCCGGCAGGCACCAACTCCAAGCAGCCTCCCCACGGGCGTGACCAAGTGTCGGAGGCGCGCACGGCCGAGGTCGCGCCCCCTCCCGTAGAGGAGGCAGCGAGGAGTTTCGGGCGTGAGTTGGTGGCGGAGGCTAGGCTAGCTTTCACCGAGCAGCGCGCCGGGGAGAGCCGGTCGCGCAAAGAACAGCGGGAGACCAAAGGGCGGTTAGCCGAGGCCACAAAGGAATATGCGGCCGCGCGCGAGGAGGCGCAGCGGCACCGTGCAAGCCTTCATGAGCGCGGCGTTAGCGAGCCGCCGTACCGTCTGGAGGGGGACGAACAACGCTATCTCGGGTTCGTCTCCAAGTACGTGGACGAGCGTCTACGGGAGCACATCAAGACAGAGGTGGCCCGTTCACAGGCCGTCCCAAAAATAGAAGAGGAGCCGGTCAGACGAGGCGTCGAAGAGCCAGCATTCCACGGCGATCTGCCGCGCACGGCCGAGCCTAAAAAGAGTCGGGGATCGGTTCGCGCGGATAAGGCGCAGGAAGAGGCCCGGCAGAAGGAGGCCACGCGGCAGCGGGCCACGTCGTCCACACCGAGGCCCGAAGTTGCCGTCAAGGCGCTGCCTGACGACGAGGCGTGGCAACTCGTCGTCAGGCTCGAACTCGCTAGGGCGCGGGCTGTCGCCCTGCACGTCGAAGAGGCCGACTTCAAGGCGACGCCACAATACTGGGTATCCCCGGCGCAGCAGGTCACGCTGGCGCAGACGGAAGCGCAGATCGAAGATTCCATTAAACAGGGAAAGGGCGTCAGGGAATTGAACGCCATCAAAGAGCGCCTCCAGAGCGAGATAGCCGTGGAGCGCGCCCGCCTGCCTTCGCGAAGGGAGGAGGCGGAGAAAGAGGTACGATCCCTGGAGGAGCGCCTGAACAGGGAGGCGGACGCGCGCGGGGCACTGAACCTCCCGATGCCGTCCGGAGATTTCACGCCGGAGGCGCTACGCGAACTGACCGAGTGTGCAGAGAGGGCGCGCGACCCACGGATGCTTAATCGCGCCTTCGAGATCGAGCGCGGGCAAGCGCTGCGTGACGCTAAACTAACCGGCGACGCGGAGCACGTCCGCCGTCTGGAAGAGAAATACGCCGGCGTCGAGTTCAAAGCAGAGGTAAGTGCGCACCGCCGCGAAACGACCTTTACTGAGGTGGCCGAACGGCCCGAGAAGGTCAGGCTGCCCGCCAAAGACGTGGCGGGGCGCGACACGGCCGTCACGCTCGAACAGTTGGGCGGGCGCGGCGGCCTCACAGGGCTGGTGAAGCGAGCCTTCGAGAGCGGCGAGCGGCGCCGCTCCCGCGAGCAGTTCGAGGTGGCGAGAGATGAATGCGTCCGTTACCTGCGCGCTGACTCTGAACGCGGGGCGGCTTTCCGCGAGGCCGCCGCGCTGATCGCGCGAGAGTGTCGCCAGAAGGGCAGAGAGTTCGGCTACGCCAGCGCGGCGGTGCCGGCGCTGTCGCGCGAGGAGATCAAAGTGATTCGCGACTACGCCGTCAAACAACTCGGGGGCCCCAGAGATAGGTGGCTAAGGGCCTGCGTCGACTCCCAGCGCCAGTCTGATGACAGGGCTTTAGCGGCCGCGAGGGAACAGCAGAAGGGGCGCGAGGTATTCCCGACGGGGATGACGGAGGGGCAAAGGGCGAAACTGATTAAGGACGAGATCGCGTCGCGTCGCGCCGACCTCTCGGCGGCATTCATCCGGCGGTTAGAAAGGCCCGTCGTCGGCCACGACCGCCCCGACAATAAGAGGCCACGGGATTTAGACAAGCCGAGGACTAGCAGGGGCGGCGGTTCCAGGGGAGGGCGGTGAATCTACCGCGCTCTTTCCTATTCCACCGAATATTTCATCTCCCCCGGGTGGGCACCTATTTGATCCCTCGTCCTGATTCCGAAATGCCATAAGACTCCGCCCGGCCCACCTACGTCTTTGAGGTTCCTCAATACGTATCCAGTACACCACGCCGGTAGTCCGAAACCAATTTGTTAAGCTCATCCCTACCGTAGTACTTGGCGTCGAAATTCTCGTGCAGGTGTAAATTGGCGAGCGACTTCCGTAAAAACGGCTCGCCCATGCCCGCGTCGTTCACCGCCCGTTTGTTTATCTCGTAGGCGATGATGTCTGCCGCCTGTAGCTGCACGACCTCCCACATGAGGCCCTTCGACCACATGCCGCGAAGCCTCAGCTGCTTTTTCGCACTCGGGTTATTCAACGCCGTCCTGAAGATGCGGTCTAAGTCAGCGCCCTGCTTCGCCAGGTCGGCAAACACGTAATGTATCAGCCCCTCTAAGCCCTGCCCGTCACACCAGGCGTTGAGCTGTTCCAAGCACCCCAGCGCGGCGAAACCGTAATAGGTTTTGCCGAAAAAGGGCTTCAAATCATCCAAGATGATTTCATCATAATCGCCGCGGTTGAGCGAGACGGAGCAGCCGTACATCGCGTGCTCCTTCATTATTCTGTGCAGCCGCCTGAGCACTCCGACGCGCTTCAACTCTGACCAGTGTTCATACTCACCACGCCGGCTCTCGTAATCCTTCATGTGGAAGGACTCAACACCGGCGCTGGCGAGTGCGGCACGCCACTTCTTCCCGAACCTCTTCCACCGCTCGGCGGTCGAAAGCCAGCAGCCGACTGAATAGATAAGAGGGTCATACCGGTTCTTCTCCGTCCTGTGGTTGTAACTCTCGTCGAAGTAAGCGGTGAGCATCACTACTACGCTTCCCTAGCAGTGAAAAAAGGCCCACTCAAAAGAGTATTGGGAGGAAACGGGATGCCGAATCCGTATGGGTGGAAGAACAGTGTGAGTGAATTGAACTCAGGTGTTTGCTCCTGATTCATTGCTTGAGTGCCCTTTCATACCCTCATTGAGTCTGCGGCAGAATGTAGCTCTAGGGCGATTCCATAATACGTGCTTCGTACGCTGCCACCTACGAGTGCATACCGGACTTCATGCCTCCGACACGCAATTTAGTGGCTTGGAGATGATGGGACAAGCGTAGGGCCGCGCTGCATCCATCGCAACGTGCCGTAAGTCTAATTAATCGAGATATGTAGCCCGAAAAATTTATTGCATCAGTTGTTGCAGAGTCGTAATCTCGCTCCGTTCGCGCTGCTGCGCCGGGCCTCCTTGCGCTTCACGGCTTCCGGCGAAGTCTCATGCCCGCACAGGCACACCAATACTAAGCCGCCGATGATTTCAACTCACGGCAGCTCAGGGTACGTGGGGCTGCGCGGGCTGCTTAGAACAGCGACAGCACGGTCTGGAGCAGGTTCAGCGCGATCTCCGCGACTGAATCGGCGGTAGCCTCACTGCTACCGATCTCGATTTGCCCCGCAATGCCGGTTTGAATCTCGCCGTCCGCCGTCATCCCCTGTGGGGGCTGCGGCGATGTAACCGTGGTTTGTATATCCCCGGCGAAGGCGGAAACGGTGAGGGCGAGAGTGAACACTGACGCGACGCAGAGTCGACGTAAGGCTTTCATGTTGTTCTCCTGAACAGGGTCATCTGCTTCGTGAGAATGGGCGGCGGGAGTGAAGTCCTGGCCTGACCGCCCGGGGCGAGTTGCGACGGCGCATCTTAACACCCTGCCGTGTCCGGATGCGCTTTCACACATGCGTCAGTACCCATCTGTCTGACGCGTAAAGAGGTTGCCTCACATGAGCATCTCCAGTCAGCTACTCCATCGGATAGCTGATCCGACACTCTCCCACGATGAGCGGGCGCGGCTTAGATGCCAACTTGCCAAGGAGTTAGAAGACGTAGGGAATTATGAGGCGGCGCGCGAGGCTATGGGAGAACTATGGTCACGCGTCGGCGAGCGCCCCATCTTGGATGATTTGGACGACTCAACAGCTGCGGAAGTGCTCTTACGAGCCGGGGTGCTCACGGGCTGGATCGGCAGCGTCAAGCAGATCGAGAGGGCGCAGGAGACGGCCAAGAACCTGATAAGCGAAAGCAGCACCAGATTCGAAGCGATCGGTGACGCGTTGAAAGCGGCAGAGGCGCTGATGGAACTCGGCCACTGCTATTGGCGCGAGGGCGCTTTCGACAACGCCCGTGTCTTACTGAAAGAAGCATTAGAGCAATTACCTGACAGCGATGTTAAGGCGATTACCCTGTTACGATTGGCGGCAGTTGAGGGATCAGTAAAGAGATACAACGACGCCCTCCGGATAGATGTCGAGGCCGCACCTTTATTCGAGAAGAGCGCTAACAATGCGCATAGGGGGAAGTTCCACAATCAATTCGGCTTCGTGCTGAAGAATCTGGGGGCGGCAGAAAAGCGTGAGGACTATATCGACCGCGCACTAGTGGAGTTCGCGGCGGCAAGTTACTACTTCGAGGAGGCAGGGCACAGGCGCTACCAAGCATGTGTCGAGAACAACTTGGGAATGTTGTTCGGCACAGCCCGTAAGTTTCCCGAAGCTCACCAACACCTGGATCGCGCCCAAGCCCTCTTCACAAGCATGAAGGACAGCGTACACACGGCGCAGGTGGACGACACACGCGCGAAGGTGCTGCTGGCCGAGGGCCGAGTCCCCGAAGCCGAGAGGCTTGTCCGGTCGGCAGTTCAGATTCTCGAGCGTGGCGGTGAACAATCCCTATTAGCAGAAGCCTTGACTACTCAAGGGATCGCCCTTGCTCGTATGGGCAGCCACAGGGTCGCGCGCCTGACACTGCAACGCGCCGTCGAGGTCGCGCAGAACGCGGGAGACTCGGAAAGCGCGGGCATGGCGGCGCTGACCATACTCGAAGAACTAGCCGAGTACCTCCCGGCGCGTGATCTAAGCGCCACCTACGTTCGCGCTGCGGAGCTGCTCTCTAATTCCGAGAATCGTGACGTTAAAGATCGGTTGCTGGTAGCTTCTCGCCGCGTGCTGCACCTAGTCGGCGCGCACCCCGAGCCTCCCACATGGAAGGGCTTTAACCTCTACGACGCCGTGCTCCGCCTCGAGGCCCGCCTCATCGAGCGGGCGCTGCGGGAGGCCGGAGGCGTCGTGGCCCGGGCGGCGCAACTGCTGGGCATCGAGCGCCGGAGCCTCGACGCCATGCTGCACAAGGGTCGGCACAAGGCGCTGGCGCAACTGCGGACGCCGGTCGAGCCGCGCCGCCGCAGCCTGATGTTCCGCGACGAGGTGGATTGCCCCGACACGCGCTCCGTCTCGATCCTGCACGTCGAAGATAATGCGGCGGTCGCTGACTCGGTTCAAGTGGCCCTGGCTGACGAAGGTTGGTCGGTCGAGACCTGTAGCGATGGAGCCGAAGCAGTAACGAAGCTCGAGAGCGGCGCCCGCTACGACGTGCTGATCTTCGATAATAACTTACCGCAGGGCGGCGTGAGCGGAGTCGAGTTGATCCGCCGGACGCGGGCCCTGCCTCACAGGCAGCAGACGCCGATCATCATGCTCTCCGGTAACGCCGAAGTAGAGATGCAGGCGCGACGTGCCGGCGCTAATGCCTTCCTGCGTAAGCCGGCCGACATGCCGCTCATCGCCGAGACGGTCGCACACCTTCTCGCGCGTAAGAAGGGGAGGGAACTATGAAACCTTTAAGGCAGATCGCCGCCAAGTGAGCAGTTAGGGGCGGATGGGCGCGCCTCCCCAGGTGCCCATCCGGCGGCACACTCGCGAGGTGGGCGCGGGCCGTGCCGGACGGGGCCGCCGCGGGATGGGCAGGTGCGCGGCGGCCTCAGCGAATCAGCTAGGGTGTGTGCGAAAGGTGGGCGCACCACCCTGTGGCACGTCCGCTAGTGAGGGGCGGGCTGTGCCGTGGGCGGGGCCGCCTGCGTGCGAGTCTAGACGGCGAGTGCGCACGCGGCCCCGCTGATAAGTTAACTTGGGTGGGGATGGGTGCTCGGTTCGTGGCGCCAACCTACGCTCATCCTGTCGGCCCAGGCTGCCGTTCACGTGACAGCTTGGGTTATAGGCCACCGCGTCTCTGGCCGAGCGCGGCGGCCTTCTGTTTTTAATAAGCCAGGAAAGGTTCTAAGCGGGGCTGCGAAGAGTTGCGCGCCTTTAGCGGCCGAGGGAGGGTGATGCGCTGCAATTACGGCACGGTGTCGTAAGTCCAATGTTTTCAGTACAGACCCATCTGAAAATCAAGCTATTAAGCCTTATACCGTCGTGCTGTTTTGAGATAGCCTCCCGTCACAATACGTGCGCGTTAAGGACACTGTCGCCGCGTGCGGTTGAATGACCGGAACACCGCGGACAGCTTATCGGGTTGCCGGTTCAATGTGGTCTCACAACTTAATCTCACTCTCACCCGCAATACGCCGCGTTGTTGTTGTCGAGCACTAAGCTCCCGCTTTTGTCCGGCGTGAATTGCAGATACCACATGCAGGATGAGCGCCCGACTTTGAAAGAGCCGTAGACGTAATGGGGCTTGTCGCTGCGCGGCACTTGAATCGTGCCGTTGCCTTCAAAGTCGGTCGTAAAAGTCCCCACGATGTTCGGCTTCAACTTCTCGATGGCCGCGGCGTAAGCCTGCCCGTTATCGAGTACCCGGTATTCGTCGGCCATGTAGAATCCGAATACGTCCATCGTCTTTCCCTCACGGGTAGTCAGCGTGGCGAGGGCGGGCTTGATGTCCTCGTTAAAAACGATGAACTGAGTCCTCGCCACGGCCTTCACGTCACCGCCCCTGGTAATGACACCCGCTTGGATTCGAACGTCGACGTTCGCCGGCGCGGACGGGACGGCGGCCGCCGCGACATCGTAGGTCATGTCGTCGTAGAGGTGGATTTCGCGCCCGTCCTGCGTCTTGACAGTTTCGACGAGTTTACGCGGAGCGCGCGCGGGTGCCGGTTGTGCCGGGGCGGGCGTGGGTCGCCGCCGCGTCTGTGCGTGCGCCGGCAAAACGAGCAGCAACGACAACAGGCAGAACAATGATTTCTTCATAGCATCTCTCCCGCACTAATTATTAACCTCATCGAAGGAAGCTCTTGAAAAGTACGCTACCGAGGCGTCGGCCGCGAGCATCTGTAGACACGGCGTTCATATTTTTATTGTGGGTAACTGTAACAAGCTACCTTTAGGGGGCTTCAAATCTTTCGGCTCTTGACCGTGTAAAATGAGGGAAAGGTTACTTTGGATTTGCGACGCATCCCAGTGGATCGTCTGGTAGAATTCCAACCGTCTCCGCCAGATTTTGAGATGGTCTTTGGCCTCTACTTCAATCATCGCTCGCAGTTCGACGCTCGAACGAATAACCCCATCAATTTGATTCTTAAACTGCGGACTTACTATGAATTCAACGAGTCTGTTGGCAATAACTGCACGCTTACCTTTATCAAGTTTGGCTCTCGCCATTTCGATAACATTGGTTCGAAGTAACGAAGCCAGCGGGACAACCGCCAAAGGTGAGACGATTAAAACCCCTTCTTTCAGGGTAAAGCCTGTGAAGCCTTTGTTCTTTTCTCTGGTAACGAATCTCTTCCCCGTAGTAACGAGTACCGCGAAGTCAGCATCACGCTGTTTTTTAGCGGCAAGAGTCTGCTGAAAATGGGAAGTTTCGATGGAGGGGCATCTTTTGCATTCGTAAACTATTATTCCAGCCGTCTCCTTCTCAAACCTGACATACTGAAGAACGTCTCCGCCTCTTCGTGTATGTTCAAACTCATCTTGCGGGAACTCTTTCTTCAACCTGGCACAAAGTTTATCCTCAAACTCAAGCCCTTCGGACTGAGGCGTCGTCCCCTGCTGAATTTGCCTTACTCTGTCTTTGAGTTTCTGAATCTCCTCTTCTTTTCCGGCAAGAAGCCTTTCGGTTCTTTTTCTCTCCGTTGTTATACCTTCCTCTCTCGCCCGCTTTTCCCGCTGCCGGGCCTCCCGCAGTTTCTGCTGTAAGTCAGCTTTTTCTTTAGCTAACTTTGCCCTCTCATCTTTCAGGAGACGCTCTTTCTCTTCCCATATTCCTAGCGCAGACTCATATTGCTCTTGGGTCAATGGGCTTTTGCAAACTACGCACTTGAACTTTCTCATCGCATCTTCTCCATTTTCAAGAGGAAGGGTCTAACGCCCAGTAGTTTTCAGTCACTCTAAATTCAGTATGTCGCTGCGACCTACTTCGAGTTGGAGCCGAGTTTTACCGCACTTTCGGGCTGGGGGGAAGGGTCCGAAGAATTTATAAACCGCCGCTCATGGGAAGCGAGTCATGCGAGCACGTGCGGAACTAAGGCGCGCGGCCTCGTCGCATTTCGGCGGGCTATAAAGGTTTATGGGAGGAAAGGCTGCGCTGTATCAACCTTTGTTAGAAGGAGTAGTGTGAGTGAAAGTGAACTACAACGTCTATCACTTCTTCGCCGGCGCCTTCGTCCCGTTCTGGCTCTTGTCCAGACAGGAAGTAGGCGCCGGCGCGAAGTTGACTTACGCGGCGCTGGCGCAGCAGGCCAACTCAAGCGGCGCTGTCCAGCTCCACTTCCAGGTGCAGGCTGCCGCACTGGGAGAGGACGAGGGGCAGCTCTCGCGCCATTTGATGGAGCTGGAGGAGGTCGGGCTCATCCAGATCTCGCGCGGCAACGTGAGCCCGGAGGACATCCGCGTCTTCTTCCCGCGCCACGAGTGGATGATCGGCCTCGAACAGCCGCCTCAGGGCGGGACGCTTCAGCCCACCGTGCCTGAAACTGCTGCCCCGGCGCGTCTGTTCCCCGAGGCCGCACCTTCCGCGCAGACCTCTCTGCTGCCGGCGCGTCCGGCCTCCGTAGTGGACGCCCGACCGAACGGTCGCGGGAAGAGGCGGGGTCGTGGCCGGAGGCAGCCGCAGTCGAAGCACTCGTTCGAGGTCTGCCTCCAGTTCGTCACGTACCAGAAGGAGGTCTTGCACCACGACCACATCTGGAACGCGACGGGGCTGGCGCGTCACCTTCACCTGTCGGGCGAGCAAGACGACGAGATCGACGCTTGGCTTTCAGACCGGGCGTCGGACGCTGCGTAGACTCACCTGACAATTGCCTGAAAGCCTGAAGCCCGTGCGAGTGACGCGACTCACTCGCACGGGCTTTTTTTATGATAAGGGACGCGACAAGATGAGGCGGCTAAGGGTCTGGCAGGCCGTCATAGGTCGGGGACAAGTTTCAAGGGCTCGCCGGGCTGCCACGAACAGTCACGACGCCGCGCACATTTAGAATAAAGGGCGCGTACTGTGCTTAGCTTCTGTCACGTCTAAAGAGTTAAACCCCTTCCACAGCTATACGTAAATCGAGGAAGATCTTCGCCAAGTCGTCGAGCAGGAAGTGCGCGTTCAGGCCGCTCGGGTTGGGGAGCACTCAGACTGCCGCCCCGCCTATCGTCCGCTCCTGCGGCCCCAGCTTGGCCCTCGGTTGGTCGAAGGCCGTGCGGTACGCGCCGATGCCGAGAACCGCGACCATGCGGGGGCGGAACCTCTTCACCTTCCTCTCAAGCAGCCGCCCGCCTTCGACGAACTCCTCGCGCGACAGCTCAGCCGCCGAGGCCGTGGCCCGCGCCACCACGTTGGTGATGCCGTAGCCGCTCTTCAACAGCTCGCGCTTCTCGGACGGCGCGAGCAGCCGGTCGGTGAAGCCTGCCCTGTGAAGCGCGGGCCAGAAGCGGTTGCCGGGGCCCGCGAAGTGGTGGCCCGTGACGGCTGTGTAGAGCCCCGGGTTGATGCCGCAGAGCCGCGCCAGTCTCGGCGGGCTCTCTTCGACGGAGTACGCCGCGCACGCCGTGACGCCCCGCGATAGGGAGGCGGGGCCCCAATGATTCGGCCTCACACGCCTGAACGAGCTTCTTCCCCATCCCGGTTCATTCCGAGCACTTGCCACTGACGCTCGCACTGTCTTCTGAACGCCTCCATGTATGCACAACTGAGCGCCGGCACTAACAGGAAGAGCAGAGCGATGATTCTGATGGCCCGTTCTAAAATGTCATCGCCGTTACTGAACAACGCCGAGACCACCGTCAGCCCCGTCGCGATTGTGATGAGAAGCTTGGTGGCGTCATTCCAAGCCTTGAAGTCGCCGGCGATGTCGGCCGGGGCGCTATGACGAGGCACTCCCGGCGAGGCTTTCAGATCACGCTCCAGGGCCTTGCTGGCGGCGTAGACTTCCTTTACGTCTTCGTACAGGTTCGCGCTCCAGCGCCACGAAAGAAAGTCGCGTAACGTCAATCTGTGACGCGGCCTTTTCTCTTTATTTTTCTCCGCGTCGTTGAGCTTCAGCCCTATGACGGCGATTAATGCGGTGATGAATGTCAGGCCGATAGCCGCGACGATGCCGGCCTGAGACTTCCAGTCCTGCTCTTCAACGTAAGATATAAATTTAATCGCATAGTGCATGTAAGCAACGAACCCGGTGAGGGCACCGAGCGTGATAATTATCGAGAAACGAGTAAACAGGTAGCGCAGACCGGCCGCCAGCGCGACGGCGCCTGTGCTGATGGGGCTGAAAGTCGCCACGGCGAAGGAGAGCGTCAGCAGGTTGGCTTGAAACGGCCCGGTCATTTGCCCGCGGAAAAGCACGGCTGCGGCCACCCCCACGAAGGACGCACAGGATAAAATTATATTGATGGATAGCGCCGCGTTAACGAAGCCCCTCAGCCACAGAGAAAAGCTCAACTGGGTGGGCGTGAAGCTACGCTTTGCTTCCTCCCGTCCGGGCGCTCGCGGCACGTCCCCCTCTTCGGGAAGGTTTTGCTCGACGAGGCGTTCGAGGAACTCGGCGACAGTCTGTCCGGCGGCTTCCGCGTGTGCGGCAGCCCGCTCTTCCAAGTCCGGCTTCAACTCCAATTTCATATTCGTAATAAACTCCGTCCGGGATAGAAATAACGGGACAGGCGTGAGTCGTCTCTGCCTTTTCGCAGGCCACACTCTGCCGGCCATACCTCCCGGCCACGCCGTGTCACTTAGCCCCCGCCCCCCGCAGCAGTCTCCTGACGGCGCGTGTTTGTGGATCGTCGGGCCCATCTATCGCGGCGAGGACGGTGAAACCGTCCCCGGTTTTGACGTTGGGATTAGCGTCTTTAGAAAGCAGCAGCCTCACCATCTCGACATCACCATCGGAGGCCGCGCGCAGCCGCCGGGTCTCGCCTCTCTCGTCCTGCGCGTTGACGCTCGCGCCCTTGTCGAGGAGGACGCGCGTGACACCGAGATGCCCGTTGCGGGCCGCCGTCAACCGCGCCGGAAAAGGGATTTAAGACGTTCGAATACTCGGTTCTAAAATGCCGTGCTCGGCCAGACGAAATGTTTACCGTTCTTGTCCCTCTTGAGCCGCGTCCGGCATCGCGGGCAGCTTAACGAATCCGGCGGAAGAGGCTTAGCAAGTAGGGCATGACATCGACTCAGACATACGCTGCTCTCAGTGTGCCAAGCTAAATACCTGGGTCGCTTGCTCGATGGTCGGGAGGTCTGCCGCCTCAATGGCGGTGAGGACGTTTTCGCTTACGTCCAGCACCGTCACTATCCGGTCGGCCTGCCGGGTGATTGAGGTCTCGAACAGGTTCCGCGCAAGCCTGCCGTTGCCGAACGTCTTATCCCGCCCGGCGTGGAGAGCCGCGAAAAGCTCCGACAGTTCGTCCACCGCGCCCCGCGACAGGCGGTAGCCGGCCTTGGTGCAGAAGGACTCGTAGATACTCAGCAGTTCGGCGGGGGCGTAGTCCTCGAAGTGGAAGAACTTGTTGAAGCGGGAGCGCAGGCCCGGGTTCGACGAGAGGAACTCGTCCATCTTGTCGGTGTAGCCAGCGACGACGACGATCAGGTCGTCGCGGTGGTCCTCCATCAGCTTGATCAGCGTGTCAATCGCCTCCTGGCCGAAGTCCCACCCCTGCTTGTGCGGGCTCAGCGCGTAAGCCTCATCGATGAAGAGGATGCCGCCCAGTGCGCTCTCCACCACCTCGCGTACTTTCAACGCGGTCTGCCCGATGTAGCCGGCGACGAGGCCCGCGCGGTCCGTCTCCACCAGATGCCCCTTGCTCAAGATGTTCAGCGACTTATAAATCCGCGCCAGGAGCCGCGCCACCGTAGTTTTACCCGCGCCCGGGTTCCCGTAGAAGACGAGGTGGCGGGAGATCGGCAGGGCTTCCAAGCCCCTCTCACGACGCAACTGCTGAACCTTGAGGAAGTTCACGAGTTGAGTCACCTCACCCTTAACGCGGTTCAGGCCGGTGAGTGTGTTTAGCTCCGCCAGCAACTCGTCAAGCCCCAGTGAGGGGATACTCTCAGTCAACACGCCCGGCTTATGCACGACCGGGCGCGACCTCTCGTCTGCGACCGGCGGGGTGTTGTTTGACGGGAAGAGAATCTCCTTCAGGTGTGCGAGAGCCGCCTCCTCGCTCTTCGTGATCTTCCCGTCGGCCTTCACGACCGAGTTGGCGAAACGGAAGAGCGTCGAGCGCGCCTCCCCCGCGTAGTCGGTGCCGAACTCTTCGTCGTAGACATCTAGCAGCAGGACGGAATACGGCAAGCCGTCCACGACGTACAGGTCGGGGTTGTCGCGCAGGAGGCGGCGGTATGTGCTCCTGCATTCTTCTCTGGTTAAGATCGGGGGCGTGTCGGGGATGAACCGGTGGCGGAGGTCATAGACGAGCGTGGCCTCCTCCTCGGCGAGCACACCGTCGGCTTGGCCGAGGTGGAGCGCGACGGCGGCCAGGTCGTTGACGAGCAACTCCGTACCCGTCGGCGGCTCTTCATCCCGCGGCCAAGTCGCGCGCAGCATCGTCTCGACAGGGCCACTCAGGTCGAAGACCGACTCTTCCAGCGACCGGATGAGTGCCGGGCTGTCGGGGTTAAGTGGGTCTTGCACGATAGCTCCCGGCGCTGTGTGGGGTCGGTAAAGAGTTTCCTGGAATGCCGCGAGGGCCTCCTCTTCCGCGCGCGAAGCGGTGCCGCCAGCCTTAATGACGGCGGCGGCGAACTCCAGGAACAAGAATTGAGCCTTCGGGGTATAAGTAGTGCCGTGCCGGGCGTCGCAATCCTGCATGGCTCCGACGCAATAGGGCAGTTGGTAAAGCTTACTGCTCGCCACCAAGTCAGGGTCTCGGCGCACTATCTGGCGATAGACATCGCGCGCTTCTCGCGGCGACATGTAGCTCGCCTCGGCCGGGGTGAAGTGGAGCCGGAACTCGTGTATGAACCCGGCCCTGTCGTCCGAAATATCCCTCGCGACGTTCGCCAGACACAGGCCGATGATGAACATCTCGCCGGCGATAAAGCTCACGGCGTCTGAGTCGGAGCCTTCAGCCCACAGGGCGTCCTCCAAGGGAAGGGCCAACTCGGCGATCACCCTGCCGAAGGCCCGGAATTTGGTGGAGTGGTCTTCGACGACGAAAGAAGCGCCACAGCGCTTGCACGAAGTAGCCGTCGCCCAAGTCACAAAGCCGCACTGCCCACACTTAATGCTGCTCACTTCCGCTCTCCTCCGTTCACTCAAACCGCCGCCCGCCGCTTCAACTCTTCGTAGGCCGCGTTGATCTCCTTCATCCGCTCCTCAGCGAGTTCGACGAACTCCGGCGCGAGGTTCGACAGCCGGTCGGGGTGATACATCTTCGCCATCTGCCGGTAGGCGGCGACGACCTCCGCCTGCGAGGCCCCGACGCGCACGCCCAGCACCTCGCAGTCCGACATCGTCTCCGCCCCCACAGCCCCGGCTTGGCGCGGCCCCGCGCCAGCTCCCTGACGAGGCGGTTGAGTGCGCTGCTGCCAACCCCGTGAAGTGCCCAACGCCCGGCGGAAGGCTTCGGCGAAATGCCTCGCCGCTTCGAGGTTGGAGACGTGGAGGTGGATGTTGAGGCCGGTGCTCGACCTGATCTCCAGCAGGCCGTACTGCGCGATGGGGATTTGCCGGTTGTTCGAGAACCGGCGGTCGGGGCCGCCGTTCTTATTCACGTACAGCCAAGTGTGGCCCACCACCTGCGCGTCGCGCGGCACGCCCGCATCTTCGATGAACCGGGTCGGGGCGAACGAGACGCTCAGTGCGTCGTAGGAGACGGCCCCGTAGCGGTTGTTCTGTCGGACGAAAACGAAGTCGGGCATTAAGAAGAGGATCGAGTCGTTGAGCCTGATCCCGAACACGTCCACGTTCGTGGCGATATAAGGCGGCGCGACACGCCCCGCCGAGACCGTTTGGCGGGTGATGAGGTTCGACGCGCCGGCGTTGCGCTTCCAGTCGAAGGTCGGCTGCTTGCTCTGGACGCGCCAGATTTGCGCCGACTGCGCGAGCGCGCCGCACGCCTGCTGGATGGCGTTGAAGCGTTCGAGCGCGTCCTGCTCTAGTTCGTAGAAGAGGGGCGTCGTCCGCTTCAACTCGTCGCCCTTGTGCACGCGCCAGGAGAAGATCACGCCGATGACGAAGACGGCGAAGGCCGCCAGCAGCGCGAGGGCCGCGCCGACAGCCTTTGTCGTGTCATCCTCGGGCAGGCCGAGCGCGACCAGGACGCCCATGATGACCGCGACGATGAAGAACGCGAGCGGTGAGGCGGCGAGCGTCGCCAGCGCAGCGAATGGGGCGTAACGCGTCTGCCGTGCGGCGGAGTTGATCTGTTCGAGCAGCTCAGCGTTGGTCGTCTCGACCAGCCGGTTCACGTCCGCTGACTCGATGCGGTACTGGCCGGGCACGGCGGGCTCGACGTGCTGCCAGACAACCTGCTGCTGCCGGGAGACCGTGCGCGGTGCGCTAGTTCGGACGCTTGAGCCGCCGATTCTCTGGCGGTAGTAGAAGCTGCCCGCGCCGGCGTGGACGTAAGTGCCGCGCGGCCCCGCCGAGATGCGCGCGCCCTTGACCCCGGCCGAGACGCCGATCCCGGACTTCGAGAAGTTGAGGCGCATGGGGCCGAGCTTAATACTCTTACGAAAATAGAATCCCATGACGCGCCCTCATGCGGCCGCGACGGTTTCTGCGGCCGGTGTCGCTTGCCCTCCTGCCCCCATCGCGAGCGTCTTCCTGTACTCGACTGCCTCCGCCGCGCGCATGATCTCGATCTCGCCGTGGTGGCGGCGCACGGCCTCGGTGATCTCCTCGATCCCGACGCGGAAAAACTCCTTGCGCTCGTTGACGCGGTTGACCCGGCGGGTGGCGAACGCCCGGTGCAGCGCGTTCTCTAACGCGGGCGCGTCCTCGCAGTAGATGACGGCGTGCACGTCGAACTGGAACGGCACCGAGGCATCGCCCAACTCGCGAACCCGCTCCAGCGGGTCGAGCCGCCGCGTCATCCCGATCTTGTAGACGTCCTCGCCGAAAGAGCCGACGTTCGAGATCACGTAGACATGGCCCGAGCGCGTCAACTGCGCCCGCGCAATCGCCCGCTCCTTGTTGGCGTGGGCCTCCTCCAGCCGGCGCTGCAACTCCTCGATCTGCCCCAGAAGCTTCTGCTGCTTCGCCCCGACGGCGCGCTCCGCCTCCTCGGTGGCCTTGCGCAGGGCGTCGGCGTACCGCTTCTCCTCACGCTCGGCGTCGAGCCGTGCCTTCTCCAGCTCGCGCAGGGCCAACTCCTCCTCGCGCATCTGTTCGCGGATGCGGCGCTGCTCCTCCTTCTCCTCCTGCACCTTCTCCTGATACTCGTGCGCGAGGCGCAGTTCCTCCAGCTTGAGCTTGAGGTAGGCCGGGGCGATCTGGCACTTCTGCACCTCGACCATCCCGTTGACGGCCTCGTGCGCCTTGCGGATGCGCGCCTCCATGACGTGGACGTTGTTGTACCTGACCTTCGCGATGGCCGCGTCGCACTCGCCGTTGAAGGCGCGGAGGATGAGCTTCAAGGTCTGGTTGGTCTGCTTGCGCCCTTCTGTGCGGCTCCCGTTGACTGTCCACTCGATGCGGCAGACGGCGGCCGTCTTCTCCTTAATCATCCGCTGCTGGCGCTCGCGAATCTCTTCGAGCTTGGCTTGGTAAAGGTCGGAGGAGGCGAAGTCGTAATGCGGCTTGTAGAAGCCGAAGGACTGGAGGTTGGCTTCCTCGTCGAGCGCCTTAAACTCCTCGCGCAGCTTGCTCAGGCTCAGTTGGAGGTTGAACGACTCGGCCTCGTCGCGCCGGCGTTGCTCACTAAGTTGCCGGAGCGCCTGCTGCTGTTCGCCGCGGGCGCGCTCGGCGTCCGCTTGCATGCGCGCCCGCTCGGCCTCAAGCTCGCCGAGCACGCGCCGCTTCTCGGCCTCCACATCTACTACGCCCCGGAAGCGTTCCGTCATGCCGGCGTGCTCCTGGGTGAGGGCGCGGTGTTCGGCGTCGAGCTTCCTGAGCCGCCGGAAGAGGAGAGCGAGCGCGAGGGCGGCGGCGACGAGTAACAATCCGATTAAAGCGGCGACGAGCATAGTAACCTCCACTGAACGAGTGCCTGACTGGCGAAGAAAGAAAGACAGGCGGATAAGGTCTCACCGGAGAGCAAACTTTATCCTTGAGACTTCGATAGTTTCCCGTGTTGCCGGGGCAGGAGACCGTCGCCCCGACGCTCGACTCGCTGATCCTCTGGCGATAGTAAAAGCTGCCCTTGACCCTCCGAAGATGCTGATCCAGACTTCGAGAAGTTGAGGCGCATGGGGCCGAGCTTGATGCTTTTGCGAAAGCAGAAGCCCACGTCCGGGGTGGTAGCGGGTTTCTTGAATTGTTGGTGAAAAGCGAATCGCAGCGAAAGGTCGGGTGAGTCTAAGCTGCGGGACGCGGATGAAAGGCCGGGCGACGCCGGCGGGCACGCGGGTGAACGCACGCCCCTCAAACTTATACGGGCTTTAAGCGCGCCATGTCAAACGGTACAGACGCAGCGGGTCACCGCTCTCAGGCGGAGGGAATTCCGAGCGGGCGGATGCAGGCGGCCGGTTAGTCAACCCGCGTCCTTTCGAGTATGCGACTGATCTCCTGGCCCACGTCCGCCTCACCTTGCAGGCGCGCGTATTCTGCCTCAAGTTCGGCGAACGAGTGCGAGAAATCCGTAATCGCGACCTGCGCGTTGAAGACTTCCACCTCCCTTTTACCGGCGGTAGGCAGCGAGGCAGGGCTCAACGCCTCCCGGACGGGGGAGACGCCTTGCAATGCAAGGACAGCTTGGCGAGCCACCATCCCCTCGTGAACCTTCCTGTACGAAGCGAGCGTCTCTTCCAACCGGGTGGAAAGCTCCTCGACGTCAGGTGTCGAGCCTAAGACCTTCCGGTACTCCAGAACTTTCGACTGAATCTCGGAGCCGGTATCGCGCGTCGCCTCCAGCGCCTTCAGCCGCGCCTCGTTCTGCTCGTACCCGAGTCCCTCCCAGCCGTAGAGCTGCGGGGCCAGCCTGTTCTGCCAGCGCACCAGCTTGATCTCGGTGAGCTTGAGGTTGTAGCGGGCGCTCTGGCTGCGCACCGTGTCGAGCGCCCCCTTGAGAGTCTCTCTCACTCTGTCCCACTGCTCGCCGGTATTGTTCTTGGCACGCTCCATTACGGCGGTGAGCTGCTGCTCGCGCGCCTTCAGTTCCCTCATCCGCTGCTGGATGACGCCCTCGCTGCTTTTGAGCGTGAGCGTCGCGCCCGAGCCTTCAAGCTCCGGCGCCTTCTCCACGCTCAGCCCGGACTTTCTGTGGAGATACTTAAAAATTACCAGAGGCACGAGGATGGAGATGGCCGTCGTGACGGCGATCACGAAGCCGCCGTTCGCCGAGCGCCCCAACGTCTTCCCCGCAACGACGGCGAGCACGCTGGCGAGCACCAGCATCGCGATGATGAGATAGCAGCCGACCCAGGAACTTGAAAGGGCCGCCGCCAGTTCGGTGTTCGGGCGCGGCCGGAAGGGGCGGGGCATCCCGCAGTTCGGGCACGTAGCGTCCTGCTCGGTGACGTTAAAGACGCAGTCCTGCGCGCGGCACTCGGAGTAGGGGGTGCACTCGTAAATGTCAATGGAGGCACTCTGGCTGCCTTTAGACACGCCGACGACGTTAACCATCCTCCGGCCGCAATTCGGGCAGGCCGCCGCCGTGTACGGCAGCGCGGCTTTACAGTCCGGGCAGCGGACGCGGGGTGTGTTCGACATTGTATTTGAGACGGGGCGACGGGCCGGACGCGTCCATCACGCCACTTTCGTGCCCCGGCGCATGTCAGCCGGCGAGAGGCGCTTCTGCTCGTGGAACTGCGTGCGGTAATCGTCGACGCCCCACAGCCACGCCTCCCGAATCACGAATTTCTCGTTATAGAGTATCCAGACCAGGTAATCCCACTCGTAGTTGCCCGCCTTCGCGACCAGCGTCACGGCACTGCCCGGCTTCCCGCTGGGGCGGTTCGCCTTCACTTGATATCGCTTGCCGCCGAGCGTGAAGTCATACCCCTTCCTGACGGCGGTTTGCCCCTGCATCTGCCGGCAGTAATCGTCTTCGGAGCACTTCACCAGCATCGCCGCGTCGTACTCCGAGATGGCCGAGGTGATGTGAGGTGCGACGCCGTACCTGCGCTCCCACTCCAGGGCGACCTCGACCAGCCTGTCCCGCAGCGACCTCTCCATCGTCGAACGCTCTTACAGTCTGTCGAGCAGCCCCTTCTTCTTCTGCTCAAACTCTTCGTCCGTAATCACGCCCGAGTCACGCAGTTCGGCCAACTGTTTGAGCAATTCGGGCACGGACTGGGTCGTGGATTCGGCGGGCCGCAGAACCGGCGCGGCGTGCGCTTTTGTCTTGCTTCGCAACTCCAGAATCAAATCCGCGACCTTCTGTACCTCTTCGTAGGGCGTCTTGCTTGTCTCGAACCTGATCCGGTCCTCGAGCTTCTTAGCACCTTCGACCGCGCCGGGCATCACGATTTCCATCTCGGTGAAGAGTCCGCGCTTGAGGTTGACCGCCGAGATGGAGTCAACGGGATACCTCTTCACGCCGCGTTCTCCGGACCAGCTATCTCCGAAGCCGACGTAAACCGTCTTCTCGGTTACCACGACGTAAGAACCAGAGCCTTTCAACCCCGCCTCCATGACCTGATCGCCGATCTCCTTGTAAGCGGCCCTCTGGGCGTAGTCCCCGATGTAAACACGCCCCTCACGCTCGGCCTGCTCCCGCTCCTTCTGCCTGGCGCGGTTGCTCACCAGCCAGGCGAAGACGAAGATCGCGACGGGCACGAGGCAGACGGTCAAGCAAATGGCCGTCCCCTCTTCGCCGCCTTGCAAAAGCATGAATATTAGAGGCATCGCCTCCCCCGCTCCGGTCGCGACTCTCCTCACGTACCCCTGCCGCGTATTCAGGAGGTAGTTTCTTCAGCCGTCTCCGCAATCAGTTCGCCATTATCCCCAGCAGCTCCGTCCACCGCCTCAGCCTCTTCCGCCGGCGGGGCGTCCCCGAGGATGCGCGCACGGTCAGCCGGGTCCATGACGCCATAGAGGTCGAGCACGCGCGTGTCCACCTCAGCGTCGAGCCGCGCGATGTCGCTCAGCAGCACCTCGATTTCCGCGCGCTCGCGCGCCTCCGCCTCAAAGAAGAGCTTCAGGTGAGCGGGCGTTTCTGGGATGAACGCCAATGTCTGGAGATCGGCCCACGTCTTGCCCTTCCACCTCGGGCGCCGGAGGTAGCCGAACAGATATTTGCGCACGTCATCGTCGGGCACTTCGATCCATAACTGCCTGAAGCGGAGGACGACGGCCGTAGGGTCGGCGTCGGAGATAAAAACCCTGCTCACTGTGATATCCGGGCTACAGCGTGCGGGAAAGTTGTACATCCCGTTCACCCTCGCGTCGTAGAGATCGACGGTGGCGAACGAAGGGTCGGAGCCTTGGAGTTTACTCAGCAAGGTGTCGTAGGGGATGTCTATGGTCGCCGTGCCGTCGGCGTCTTGTTCTATCTTATAGCCTTGGCCCCTGAGACGATTTAACTCGGCATGTTTCTCCAACAACTGGTCAACGAGGGCGACAATCTCGTCCTGCGTCACCCGATCGGCGGGATGAACGGGCAACTGGCGGATGCTTTCGGGGTTGATGTTAACGTTGTCGAATTTCCTCTTGTACCAGTAATTGAGCGCCGATGAGTTGAACAGCGCCAAAACGTATTTCAGGTCGTAATCGGGGTCTCTGGCGATGATATTGTTAAAGTTGTCCCGGTTGTAGAAGCCCGCGTCATCAAACGTGGACACTAAGCGGCGCTTGATGGACTTGTTCATCAGGCGGACGAAGAGCAGTTTGGGCGAGTCGAAAAACTTCGCCGCGCGCGCGCGCCAGAGCCAGCTGCCGTACTTGAGGTGCGGCTTCGTGGCGTCCCATCTGAGTCCGTAACGCCCGACAGAACTGTCACCGTCGAGCAGCGGCTTCCACTCGGGCTCGCCGGGCGGGA
>WUUC01099397.1_pt1 | contig 55411 bp, 57 predicted proteins | sample 6278441 | NCBI WGS metagenome assembly WUUC01 (sample SAMN13675441, study PRJNA597444) | soil metagenome | isolation source: soil | place: USA: Washington | collected 2017-10
ATGCTTTTAGAAAAGTAATTGACAAGCTCGACGAAATCTATGGTGCGCCGGACAACAGAAAGCCGATCTCTATACCAATGCTTAAATTAAAAGTTACAATGGAGAAAATCGGTTTGGAAATGCAGGTACGATTCAGCGGTATGCGCCCTTTTTACCTGCTGACAAACTGGGTGAAAAGCTTGCTTGGTTATTTTTACTTTAAAACAAAAAAAGGAAAAAAGTACCTGCACCAGTTAGTCGATATGTCGGATACCCTCGTAATAGATGGTAAAATAAATACAGTCATCTCGGGCACGGCCGGTCAACGTAAAATGCTGGAAACAGCGTTGAATAAACTGGAAAACGATGGCGATATCAGCTATGGCTTGCATGTAAGTACGGAGTCCGTCATGTCATGTTATGTGCGAAGCCTGAATGAAGATCATATCCATTTTGTAGATGGTGCCGAAGGTGGCTATACAAGAGCCGCCAGTATGTTAAAGCAGAAGGCGTTGGCCATTGCAGGCGAAGGGACGTAGAACTCCTGGGATAGCTTGAACCTTCCGCTGGATCGTTAATTGACTTTATGATTATAAAAGCCTGCGCCATTTAATAAACCTCTCTTTTTTTCCCACGCATCACTGTTGCCAACCGCTTCCGGAAAATAAATTCCACTCCCATGCAACATTCTCCAAATTGCTTTTACTTTATATAAAACCAAGTTTGCCTGGAGCTGACCGTCACGATACCTTCTGCTGATATATTAATTGAACAATGCATCAGGGGCGATACATCTGCCTATCGTTTGTTGTACGAACGATACTCGAAAGCTATGTATAATACGGCGCTTCGTATTGCGGGCAACCGGTCTGATGCCGAAGATATTTTGCAGGATTCTTTTACCGATGCTTTTTTACAGCTTCGCTCGTTTGAAAACAAATCGACGTTTGGAGCGTGGCTTAAGCAGATCGTTGTTTTTAAAAGTATAGCCGTGTTGAAAAAAAGAAGATTAAGCCTTACAGATTTTGAAAAGGAAGCGCAGCAACTAGTTGAGGAAGATACAATCGACGAAACCGAAATCGAATTTACCGTACAGGGCATCAAAAAGGCAATGAACCAATTACCTGATGGTTACAGGGCCGTGTTGTCGCTGTACCTGCTGGAAGGATACGATCATGAAGAAATAGCAGGCATCATGCGGATAAGCCAATCGACTGTACGTACCCAATACAAACGTGGAAAACAGAAACTATTACAGATGCTGAAAAAGGAGGATATGCCATGAGTAAAAAAATTAAAGACTTTGTTGACGAGAATCGCAGGGAGTTTGACGACCAATTGCCTCCCATCACCGCCTGGCACCAAATCGAAAGGTCGATAGCCGTCAACAAGACTGTAAAACGCTTTTCCGTGCGGGACATCTATAAATGGACGGCTGCTGCCGCTGTATTTTTTATAGCCGTCACCTGTTTTTATTTTATGGTATTAAGAAAAAATAATAGTGATGACCTGGTAAAAACCGAAACACCTGCTGTCAATCACAACGGCAATTCAACCGACATAGGAAAAATAGCCCCTGAATATGCTGCAGAGGCAAAACAGATCTACCAGGCAATAGAGCACCAGCAGGAACAACTAAAAGAGATAGCAAAAGAGCAGCCAGCGTTGTATTCTCAATTTTCTGACGACCTGGCGGCACTGGACAGCTCCTACAGGGTATTAAAAACAAAGGCTATGCAAACTCCTAACCGGGAAATTATCATAAAAGCCATGCTACAGAATCTTCAACTGCAAGCTGAGCTGCTTGCTAAACAGTTGGGCATATTAAACGAAATCAAAAACTATAAAACAGATAAAAATGAAAAAATTAATTATCCCCGCATTTAGCGTGGTATTGCTTTTAAACAACTTGTTTCTTTATGCGCAAGAAGAAAAAGGCGAACGAAAAAAATTTGAATTTGTAAAAGAAAAAAATATTTCCAAAACTTATCCAGCTTCCGGCAACAAATTATCAATAGAAAACAGTTTTGGCAATGTTAAATTAATTAGCTGGGATAAAAACGAAATCAGGATAGATGTACATATAGAAGCAAGCGCCAGTCAACAGGACCTGGCACAGAAGATATTCGATGCCATCAGCGTAAGTGACAAGCAGCAGGGAAATGAAATTATTTTCAAAACAACTATTGATAACAAAAATAATAAAACAGATAACTGCAAAAACTGCAAATCCAATATGAGTATTGATTACGACGTGCATCTGCCATCATCCCTGGCCCTTGATGTTGAAAACAGTTTCGGTAACACCGATCTCCCCGATCATACCGGCCCTGTTTCTATCAGTACCAAGTTTGGCAATTTAACGGCCGGTTCACTGGGCAATGTAAAGAAGATCGTTATCGAATTTGGAAGCGCCACTATTAAAGGCATTTCTAATATTGATGCAAGCTTCAAGTTCTCTAAAATAGATATTAGTAATTTATCAGGCAAAAATAAGATCAACCTTGAATTTTGCGACGTTACGAAAATCGGGCTGAATAACAATCTTAGTTCCTTAAACCTGAATGAATCATACAGCACTGTTAACATTAAACCAGGCAGTCTTGCCGCCAGCTACACCATATCAACCAGTTTTGGAAGCTTTGTAGACAGAACATCAACAGGTATTAAACGTACAGACTCGCCAGACAAGTATGGCCCGGATTCAGACAAAACATTTGAAGGTAAATCCGGGAATGGTTCAGCTAAAATTGATATCAGATCGAGTTTTGGAAGCATTATTCTGGGCGAACCAACTGCGGAAGATATGAAAGGAAAGAAGGAAAAAAACAAGAACAAAAGCAAAGGGAAAGGCGGAATCGTACACTTGTAAATTCTCTAACAGTCGGCAAATTCAATACCCGGAACATTCATTCCGGGTATTGAATTTAATGTTAATCAACCACGGCCTGCACTTCAAACTGTTTTTTTTGCAATTGATCCGGTATCTGGTTGCATTTGGCCACAGCCCGTCAATAGATTTGCATAAACAACTTAAATGAAAAAGATCATTTCGATACTCGTAGTACTATTTATCCTAAGCTATGGCCTGAGTGCACAGGATGTAAAACCGGAAGCAGGCAAACAGTTTATGCAGGTCAATACGGTAGAATCTGTTGTAGCTGGTGGAATGGGTCGCTCCAAAATGATAATCACCAACCCTGATGGATCGCAAAAAGAAGCTGACCTGGAAAACCTTTTTAGCATAGCAGGTATTAACTTCAAGAACATTAAAGAGAATGAAGACAAGATAGTGCGAACACTAAAAACGTTTACTGATGATGGCTGGAAACTCGACCATGTTACATCGCTCACGCTTAGCCAGAATGATAGTGGCGCAGGCGGCATCTTTATGACCCGCTATCTTCTATCGAAGTCCATGGAGAAAAAAGGATTTTAAAGATCAATTGTAGATCTCCGCATTATAAAATCCAAGTCCGGCAAGTATGGTTTCAGGAACTGTGTAATTCAACAAACTGTTTTTTATGATCCCAGCAAGTTCTTCGCGGCTCATACAGAATGCGGCATTGATCATGGAAAGTTTGTAGGAATTAATTTTTAGGAAGGCCAACTGTGCGGTTTGTCTGATATGCTCGTCAATAAACCGGAACTCTTCGGCAATATGTGCCTGGTCATTAGGGTATAGGTGGTCCATACAAACGGATATTGGTTTTACAAATATTGGATACAATTCTAAACGAAAAAATTTTTGTGAAATTGTGTAGTCACCGGTAGAACAAAAACGCTCCTGTGCGGATAAGCCCGGTTATTTGTTTGATAGTCTACGTGTTAGTGGATGTGATATCCATCAATTTTCGGTGGTGGCAACGGCCAGGTTAGTGGCTTTTACTTTGAGCTTATAACGAAGAATGATATCATCATTATACAAAATATACAGCCATTGTACGGTCGGCCTGTCCGCAATATATGTATAGCTGATCTTTTGACCCTCGATAACAGGCACTAACAACGCAGAAATGGCAGTAGTGTAAATGGCTGTGTCTAAAAAAGGATCGCTACTGATCTGCCGGTCTTTCTGGGCATTCGCCGTTTGCAACCCGATGAATAATGTATCGCCCTGGTTTACTTCTATTATTCCCGTTTCAGGGCTGTAAGAAGTTATCCCGTATTTTGAAAATGATTTCTGTTTAAACGGTGAATAACGAAACTCTGCCATCAATGGCGGATCCTCCATCAGCGTCCATCGCAGATCATCAGGATAATGTTCCCGGATAAATTGTTCGGATGTTGATAAAAAGTATTGCTCATCCAAGTGCCGGACGAACTCATTGCCATGCCAACTAATATAACCACTGGCCCATGTGACGTCGAGAAGTTGCCATACGCTATCTATCATAACAGCATTCCATGAATGGTTAGGCCGGAACCGTTGTATTCTTTTTATTGCTTCTGTGCGGGCATAGCCATTGATCACTTCCGCCTGCAGGCCGCTGTAGCTGCATAAGGTTTTAAAAAGTCTTGCATAACCATCACAAACCGCTACTCTATCTTCCAGCACGGTCTCCGCCACTCTTTCGTCCAGTGGTTTCAAAGCGGCGGTATCGTTGGTTTCTTCAATTGTAACCGGTGCAATTTTTTTCCGGCTTCTTATCGGCTTTGTCCTGTAGGCGATGTTATCGGTAATCCAATAAAAGATAGCTCTTACTTTTTGTAGATCTGTTGTGCACGATGCGGTGAGTTGTCGTGACAATTCCTCCGGGCTGATCACCTGATTAAACTTTTTATCGCGGCTGATCATTTTCATATCATTGCGATCCTGTTGTGAAAAAACAGGTACAGCAAAAAAGAGTAAACCTATAACAGGCCAGCATTTCATTGTAGAGGAATACTTAAAGTTACATTTAACCTTTGAAAAAAAATCACGAACTCACAAGGTAATTCAACGTGCTTGTTACATTTTGTTAAAGCCCGTGTTTTACCAATAGTGCGATCTTCGCTGTAGACAGTGTGCAGACAATAACTATTTATACTACAAGGGCTGCAGCACCAAATACGCCGGCGCTATCGCCGAGAATAGGTTTTAAAACAGGAGTATCGAGGCGATTGTTGAAGATGTATTTTTTCAGGGCATCCACACCTTTGGTATATAATTCATCGATATTTCCAACGCCGCCGCCTATTACGATTATATCCGGATCGAGCATATTGGTAATAACAGAAACGGCTTTGCCAAAGAAATGGCACAACCGGTCAATTGTTTCTGATGCAGCTGGATCACTAGCGGCTTTATAATTCGAATAGATTTCTCTTAGTTTGATTTTTTTTCCACTTACTTTCTCATAATAGCGTTCGGTGGCGGGGCCGGATATAACGGTCTCAACGCATCCGGTTTTACCGCAATAACAGGCGCCCCCGCTTTCATCCAGGAAGTTGTGCCCCCATTCACCGCCAATACCATGTCGTCCGCTCCATACGTGGTCATTATATACAATACCACCACCTACGCCGGTGCCCATAATGATTCCAAAAATCATTCTAGCACCCGGTGTCTTTTGTTTTACAACACCCCAATACGTTTCTGCCAGAGCAAAACAGTTGGCATCGTTAGCCAGTACCACGTCAAGCCTCAATCGTTTTTCGAGATCATCTTTTAGTGGCATGCCATTGAGCGCCGTACTGTTACAATTCTTCATTGTATGGAGAAACGGGTCCAGGACACCAGGAGTTCCAAACCCTATCTTTTGCGGAACAATACCTGATTGCTCCTGCATCATCCCCACCAGTTTTACAATCTGGTCTAAGATATGTTCATAGCCCTTCGCAGCTTCACTATCTACTCTTGTTCTTACAATCGGATTGGTTTCATGAAGGGAAGGAAGAATAACGCCTTCAATTTTTGTACCGCCAAGGTCAATGCCCCATAATGGTTTATTCATAATAACAGATTGTGGCAGGAAGATAGAAATAAAATTGATGCATCCCCGCTCCTATTGGAGCGAAGCAGGTTTTTCGTGGTAAGAATGAGTGTTTAAAAAATTGATTGCGAATAAATCGAACAGAAATCTAAAAATTAAATCCTGCCTTTAACCCCAGGAAACTATAGGTTTGTTCGTTTTTCCACACTTCGTACTTGGCCTGCAGATCCAACCCAAGTATGCGAACACCGATACCCGGTGCAACAATAAAAGCGGATTCGGTTCCTCCCGTAAATTTCGCTACACCGCTTTCAATCCTGGCATATAGCGCCGGAAGGATCCGGTATTTTAGCCCAACCCTTACAGGTACGGCCTTTATCGAAGGCATATCAACAACTCCCGTAGGCTTGCTTAGCGTCCTGCCGCCAAAATACATATATCCTATCGAACCGTTAACCCCGATCTTACCCAACCGGATATCAGCGCCAACTCCAACACCATAACCGTTTTTATTGGTTTCTTTAAAATCGCCGTTCGGCCAGGCTATCTCAGCAAAGGGTCCGAGGCTAAATCCTTTCAACTGTGCCTGGGCGGTAACGCCTAACATCACAACTATTGTTAACAGCACCAATTTCATCAAACGCATTTTTAAAATTAAGGCAAACTTCCTGCCACTAACATTCCGGGATGCAAAATCCGTGTTAACCATTTTTCACAAGTCGATAGCATTTTTTTACCACTAATTGGCACATTTTCTGGGGTCAACACGTTAAATAATTTTTTACGATGAAACACATTATGATAATATCCTTGTCATTATTATTGACTTTGGAAATGCATGCGCAGGAAAAAAATGAACCCAGTGCTCAACAGGTGCTGGAATCAAAGAACTTTGTATTTAAAGCAGAGTCCGTCAACCCACCCAGGGGTCGTTTCCGGCAATTGACCTCTGACTACGACCTGGTGGTAACCGGCGATACAGTGATTGCTTACCTCCCCTACTTTGGCCGTGCCTATAGTGCACCGATCAATGCATCGGAGGGCGGCATCAAGTTTACATCGTCAAATTTTGACTATACGGTCGACAAAAAAAAGAAACGCAGTTACGAAATCCTAATCAAACCAAATGATGCCCCCGAGGTCCAGGCTTTGTACCTGACGGTATTTGACAATAACAAAGCGTCACTACGGGTAAACAGTTTAAACCGCGAAAGCATTTCATTCAATGGCTATATAATACCCGGGAAAGAACGAGCCAAAAAAGCATTTTAAAAATGATCGGTCTTCTAATACAAAACGTCACTGGGGTTTGCCAGTGACGTTTTGTTATTTCAAAGAGTTAAAAAATTTTATTTGATCACACCGCAGCCGATTCTTGAACCGGCATCTCCCGTTGGTTGTGTAGTATAATCGTCTACGCCTCCATGAACAATAACCGCTTTACCAAGAATATTTTTACCTGGTTGGCCACCCAGAGTCCATAGATCTGTTTCCAAACTGATAGTGCCTTTACCTTTTGCATCCAGTTTTATATTACCTATGTCACCTGAGTGAAAACTTCCCTGCCCCCATTTACCGTGCTGGGCATTCGTGGGATTCCAATGGCCATGCGCCATCTTACCATTGTCGCTGCAATCACCGTGTTCATGCAGGTGGACGGCAACACTTTTTCCGGCCTTTGCGGCAACCGTAATTTCTATTTTCATCTTTACTTTGCCGTCGCTACCGGCATCAAATTTTGCCGTTCCGCTAACAGCAGTGTCCGGGTAAGTGCCGGTAAGCATCGCTTCAGCTGAATTCACCATGGCGACTGAAGCCGTATCAGGCATCGTGTTCATGTTGTGGGTACTTGTGTCCGTGGTAATTGCTCCGACACTGTCGGTAGTTGTCGATTCTGTGCTTTTCTCTTCGTTGTTACAGGAGTATCCAAGACCCGCAATGACAATTGTACAAAGCAAAATTTTTGAAAATGATCGTTTCATATAAAAGTGATTTTGATTACAAATAAATACGCTGTGGATAACTCAAAAATCTTACCCATTTTTTTATTCCGGCTAATCGGGAATCAATTTTTGAACACGGATAAAAAGCTGAACTTACGGATCGGAAGTCAAAAGTAACAAGTCTTTCTTTAAAACCATTTCTATTCATTTTTTACAATCTATCTTCGCCGCCTGACGACCGGCAAATTTTAATTATGGCATTACTCGAAAAGCAACTTGTGGTAAAACGATCCTCAATTCCCGGCTCGGGAAAAGGGCTATTTACAAAAAAGTTTATTCCAAAAGGCACAATCATTGTAGAATATAAAGGCAAAATAACTACCTGGAAAGAAGTAGAACATAACAATGGATCCAATGGATATATCTATTATGTAAGCAGAAACTATGTTATAGATGCGCGGACTTATGTAAAATCGCTCGCCCGGTATGCAAACGATGCACGGGGTTTGCAAAAAGTGAAGGGTACATTAAACAATTCTGCGTACGTTCATGACAAGTCGCGGGTCTTTATTGAAGCTGTAAAAGATATTCCTGCCAATTCAGAAATCCTGGTAGCATACGGCAGGGAGTACTGGGATGCAATAAAGTATAACAGCAAAATTTAACAATTGGCAAGCGGCACAAAAATTGCGTGATTAACATTATATTTACAGCAAAAAATCCTCATACTATGTCGTTACTGAACCAGAAAAATAATAAGGACAAAAAGAAAGATAACAAGAAGGCGGCATCAGCAAATGCTAAAGGCGGTTCCAAATTTATACAAAAACCAAAATCAACAGGTTTTGTAGCTAAACAGGCTAATACCGGCTCTCAGCGCGGAAGCTAATCCGTTCAGCAGCCTGCTTTCCCGTAACAAATATGACAAAAGAAGAACTACTGAAAGAATTGTCGCAGGAAACTTATGTGACATTAAAACCTTCGCCTGTACATGGTATAGGCGTTTTTGCTATCACTGATATTCCTAGCGGTTGCCGGGATCTCTTTTCAAAAAACGTGGGCAGCTGGATAAAGCTGCCAATTACCGATGTGGAAAAATTGCCGGCACATTCACGATCGTTGGTTGAAACATATTGTTTATACGATGAACAAGAATATTTCGTGCCAGACTACGGCTTTAAAGTGATGGACCTTGTCAACTACCTGAATCATTCATCCCAACCAAATGTACTTTCAGTAAATGATGGCGAGTATTTCGAAGCCCTGATGGATATACCGGCAGGTGCGGAGTTGCTGATCAATTACGGCGATATCGTGAATGTAGATGGATACGATTAGTTCTTTATCGTTTCAAAAATTTCCCCTTCAACAGTTTCGCCATTACTTCTTCTTTCAGGTTCCTGCTGATGGGAATGTCATGCGAACCGATCCGGATATTATTTCCCTCAATGCTTTCTGTTTTCGCGGCTGAAATAATAAATGATTTGTGTGTTTTGATAAACCTGTCAACCGGGAGATACTCTTCTACTGACTTAAACGTAAGGTAGGTGATATATTTTTTATCATGTGTGTGAATCACTACATAATTCTGTAATGCCTCGGCGAATAATATATCATCAAAAAATAGTTTTACCAGTTTACTATCGGCTTTTATGAAAAAATACTCTTTGAAATTTCCAGTCGTCTCCGCTGTATTTTTTGCTCTTATTTCATGATATTCCTTCGCCTTCAACGCCGCCTTTAAGAAACGATCAAAAGAAATTGGCTTGACAAGGTAATCCAGTGCATTAAGTTCAAAACCTTCCAAGGCATACTCCGGGTAAGCCGTAGTAAAGATCACGGGGGGTGCACGATGAAGCGTTTTGAAAAATTCGACACCGGTGATCCTGGGCATCTGGATGTCTAAGAAAAGTAGTTGCACATCTCCCCTGCTGATCAGGCCGGCAGCTTTTAGCGGGCTGTCAAACTCACCAAAAAGATGAAGGAAATCTATATCGGCAATATATTCCTTCAAACCCTTCCTTGCCAGTGGCTCATCGTCAATAATGATACAGTTTAATTTCATGATTCGCTGAATGTTGCTTACTACAGCCTGGTTGTTGTGTTAATTATATTGGGTTGAGATTGTTATTCAGATCAGTCTATTTTCAACTTCAGATTCACTTTGTAACTATCGTCCGCATCATTGATGATTAGTTCATGCCGGCCCGGATATAATAATTCCAGTCTTCGCTTCACATTGTTCAGGCCGATCCCACTATAGGCGCCCGTGGCTTTTTCGTTGTCCTTCGAGTTTTCGGCTAAAAAAACAAATTGGCCGTTACTGCGTGATAGCTCAAACTTTACAAAATTGTTTTTCGTAGTATGCGACGAAACGTGCTTAAATGCATTTTCAACAAATGGTATCAATAGCAATGGCTCAATCAGGAATCCGCTTACTTGTGGTGAATACTCCAGGGATACTGTATAATGTTCATCCTTTCTCAACTTTTGCAGCCCAACATAATCCTGGAGGTACCTGATCTCTTTTTCAACCGGGATTTTTGCACCATTCACTTCATACAACTGATAGCGGAGCATGTCAGAAAACTTATGCAGCGACTCCCTCGCCTCGACATTATTTTTATTGATCAGGAAATAAACGGAATTAAGCGAATTAAATAAAAAATGCGGGTTGATCTGTGATTTTAAAAAGTTCAATTCTGCTTCAGCTTTCTCTTTGGCGGTTTCTGCCATCTTTTGTTGCAAACGGGAATAATCAAACATCAGCTTAACGGCGGCACCGGCAATCACAAGAAAAAAATGTGGTAGTACATTGTCGTATATTCTTGTTTTAAGATCACCTGACCAACTGTAAAGCTGCGGTGCATCCATTATCCTGCCAAGTATGTTCATTTTCAATACGCTGCTACTTACCACCAGCAGAAAAAACGCCAGGGCAAACCAACCGTACTTCTTTTTATAAAACAGTTTCGGAAGCAGCAGATAGTTAGTGATATAGACCATCATTGCCAGGTCTACCACTTTTATTAAGGTAATTAGAAAGGCCCGGCCCGGCACGGCATAATCCTGGTAGCGCAGAAAATACCAGAAACCAAATACCAGCATCCATAAAAACACATGGTGCAGCTTATATTTTATAAGACCTCGGTTTAGCATATCACAAAATAAAATTACGTTTTACGATCGGTAAAAAAGATTACACGAAATGAACGATTAACGGGATAAACATCCTTTCCCTTTCGTCAGGTATAGTTTTCCGTTTGTGTAAAGATTTTGAACCCGTTCCCTAACAATCCGAGATTTAAATAAACAAAATAAAAATGAAATACATTTTTTTACTCCTCGTTGTAGCCTGCGATTCCCTGGCCGGCTGCTCACAGAAAAATTCATCACGCAATACGAAACAGGATGATAAGATACATGTAGGCGGTAGTTGCGAAGGTTGCGAAGCTATTTATGAGGCCGCTGTTCCTTTTGAGCAGTTGGATAATATTGATACATTGCCCGATTTTAACGACCCAGGTCCGAAGATAGAGATCAGCGGCATTATTTACCAAAGGGACGGAAAAACGCCGGCAAAGGATGTTGTGCTCTATGTTTATCATACCGACCAAACCGGAGTATATCCAACAAAAGGAAATGAAAAAGGCTGGGCAAAACGACACGGTTATATCCGGGGTTGGATAAAAACGGATCAAAACGGATTCTATAAATTTTATACCCTTGTGCCTGCTTCGTACCCGAACAGTAAAAATCCAAAACATATTCATCCAACGCTAAAGGAAGAAGATAAAAACGAATACTGGATCGATGAATATTTATTCGCAGACGACCCCTACTTACAGTTTGAAAAATCAGACAGGCCCCCGAGAGGCGGTAACGGCATACTAAAACCTGTTATGAAGGATGGAATGCTAAGAGCAACCCGCCATATAATCCTTGGACTTAATGTGCCAGATTATCCAAAAGCAGCACGACCGACTTTAAAATCCGGACTGGCAATCGGGGCTAACTGTCCGGCATTTGACCCGCTTCATCTTTCGGGTACAGATAAGGGAAAAACAGCCTGTCCCATGTGCAAATACGGTTATGGCAAGGGAGTGATGGTATGGGTCAATCACGCCAACCTGGACCAAATGAATGAATTTGTAAAGACAATGGAAAACGAAATGATACAACGTGGCGAGAAGAACTTTCGAGTATTCCTTATTTATATGAACCCGTTTTATAAAGACATGGATGAACAAGGGTTTCGCATTTTGCAAAATAAGATCCGGATATGGTGTGGGGAGCAGCAGTTGAATAAAGTAGCAGTTGTTTGGGTGCCCTCTCCTGTTGATAAGGAAAGTTCCCGCTTATTCAGGATAAACCCGGAAGCAAAAAACACTGTATTACTTTATAAAAAAAGAAAGGTAGCTGCGAAATGGATTAACATAAATTATGACAAGGAAATGGTAAATGAGATCGTTGGTCAATTATAATACTTTTCTTACTATTACAACATCATTCCCTTGTTTACTGATTATAATTTCTTTTACCAAATAACAAGCTGCCGATCCGCACCATGGTGCTGCCTTCCTCAATGGCGATTTTGTAATCGCTACTCATACCCATAGATAGAATTCGTAGTTTGTCGTTTGCGGTCTGCGGTTGGGCGTGTTTGTCAAAAATAGCTTTCAGGTATTGAAATTCCTTTCGTACTTTTTCCATATCCTCAGTAAAAGAAGCCATCCCCATCAAACCGCAAATCCGGACATTCGCCATTTTCAAATTTTCAAATTCACGCATTATCGAATTTGATTCTTCCTCGTTTAGGCCAAACTTAGTTTCTTCCTGCGCAATATGAATTTGTAAAAGCACATCGATCACCCGGTTATTTTTGGCTGCCTGTTTATTTACTTCAGTAAGCAACTTTAAACTGTCAACGCCATGTATCAAAGAAACGAAAGGAGCTATGGATTTTACTTTATTACTTTGTAAATGCCCAATGAAATGCCAGCGAATGTCTCTGGGTAAAACGGACTCCTTATCCACCATTTCCTGTACATAATTTTCGCCAAAATCACGGTGGCCCAAATCATACAGTTCCTGTATATCCGGGGCCGGCTTTGTTTTAGAGACCGCAACAAGCAATATCCGCGGTCCCAGGTCGTCCGTAATTTCCTGGTACTTTTCTATATTGACGCCCATGTTGCAAACTTAAACCCCATGAATAAAAAATGTACAATGAATCTTTTCATTCGCACGTTTAAACCTCCGTGATGAATACTATCCCTTTAATATGCTCCGGCTGATAACGATCCGCTGCACTTCACTTGTTCCTTCGTAGATCTGCGTGATCTTGGCATCTCTCATCAGGCGTTCCACATGGTATTCTTTTACAAAACCATAACCTCCGTGAATCTGTACTGCTTCCACTGCCGACCACATAGCTGTTTCAGAAGAATACACTTTTGCCATCGAACTACTCAGGGTATAATCAATATCATTATCTTTTTCCCACGCAGCTTTCAGGCAGAGTAATCTTGCCGCTTCAATTTTTGTAGCCATATCGGCCAGTTTGAATGCAATGATCTGGTGATTCATGATCTCGGTGCCAAATGCTTTTCGAACCTTGGAATAATCTCTTGCCAGCTCAAACGCGCCGCTGGCGATTCCCAGTGCCTGGGAGGCGATTCCGATCCTTCCCCCCGCTAATGTCTTCATGGCAAACGTAAAACCAAACCCGTCAGATCCCACCCTATTTTCTTTTGGCACTTTTACATCGGTAAACATAACCGTGTGAGTATCGCTACCACGGATACCTAATTTATTTTCTTTAGCGGCAACTGTTACGCCAGGCCAGTTCTTTTCCACGATCAATGTATTTATTCCTCTTGAACCTTTGGCAGCATCGGTCTGCGCCATTACCAGGTAAACCGAAGCGGTGCCGCCGTTCGTGATCCAGTTCTTGGTACCATTTAACAAATAATGATCGCCTTTATCCTCCGCCGTCGTTCGTTGTGAGGTAGCATCACTTCCTGCTTCAGGTTCACTCAGCATAAAAGCACCGATGTATAATTCACCGTCTTTTTTTCCCTGTGCCAGCGGCGTTAAATATTTTTGCTTTTGCTCTTCCGAACCGTATGCCTGCAAACCATAACAAACAAGACTGTTGTTTACGCTCATCACCACGCTAACGCTGGCATCTGTTTTACTGATCTCTTCCATCGCGAGGACATAGCTTACAGTATCCATGCCGGCGCCACCATATTTTGGATCGACCATCATGCCCAGGAAACCAAGGTCCGCCAACTTCATAATTTGTTCCCGCGGAAATTTTTGTTTCTCATCTCTTTCAATCACACCGGGCAAACACTCGTTTCTGGCAAAGTCTCTTGCCGCTTTTTGGATCATCAACTGTTCTTCTGAAAATTCAAACGTCATATGGCATTATATATTTATATCCGGCAAAGATAAGGGCAAAGAATGCTGGGCACGGTATCCACCATATCTGCAACTATTCCGCAAAGTGGCCTCATATCATTCGGGCGCCATTACCGGTGTCAAGATTAAAGTCAACCCTTTTTGTACTTTTTTTAAATTTTGATGAACAAAGTTGCCATCGCTTCGTTAATACCTGCGAACCAGCAGGCATGACAATTTTTTGACGTAGTTTCGCATCGCAATTTCAAAACATGAATTGCCGGAATAAACCATGAAAAAGATCCACATTATTTTGCTTGTCTTAGTGGCTGCTGCCATTGCAGTGCTCATTAGTTTTTTACAAACAGCTACCACTTACGACACTGTAGACACTGCCATTTCCAAACCCGGAAAATTCGTTCACCTGATGGCGCGGCTCGACAAGTCTCAGCCCGTTGAATATGATGCGCTTAAAAACCCCAACTATCTTGCGTTTACCGCTGTTGATACGCTGGGTAAATCGCTCCGCGTGATCTATCATAACCCCAAGCCTGAAAATTTTGAGATCAGTGAACGACTGGTCTTAAAAGGCAAATACATGGGCGACTATTTTGACTGCAAAAGCATACAAACAAAATGCCCTTCCAAGTACAAGGATGATATGAACGCCGCGGGGAAAAATATCCAGGCTGAAGCAAATTATTAATGTTGGACATTAACCGGTGACCTTGATTGCGACAATACAGATCAATCGTTATCCCAAATAAAACTCTCTTTACATAATGGATTACATAGGCGAGCATCTTCTACCTGGTCAGTTGGGACATCTGTTTATCGTGCTTTCGTTGGTAGCTTCTTTGGTGGCAACTTTCGCTTATTTCAAAGCCACAACGTTCAGGCCATTGGAAAACGCCAGCTATTGGAAAAAATTAGCCCGCTATGCTTTTATTATTGAAGCGATCTCTGTTGCTACCATTATCGGCATATTGTATTATATCAATTCCAGCCACCTGTTTGAGTATAAGTATGCGTGGCAGCATAGTAGCCGTACACTGGAACCAAAGTATTTGCTCGCTTCTATCTGGGAAGGCCAGGAAGGGAGTTTTTTATTATGGAGCATTTGGCATTGTGTGCTTGGACTAGTATTGATCAAAACCAGTAAACAATGGGAGGCTCCGGTGATGACGGTGGTCAGCTTCGCACAGTTTTGCCTGGCAACCATGGTCGTCGGCATCTACTTCTTTGGTGAAAAATTAGGTTCCAACCCGTTTATATTATTAAGAGATTCAGGTGTGCTGGACAACGCGCCAGCCTTGCACATGAATATGGATATTAATCAACCCTTACGGCAGGATTATCTTTCTTCCATCAGGGATGGCAATGACCTGAACCCGCTTTTGCAGAACTATTGGATGGTTATTCATCCGCCGATATTGTTCCTTGGATTCGCTTCTACGCTTATTCCATTTGCTTATGTGATCGCAGGCTTATGGACAAAAAAATTCGGGGAGGTATTAAGACCGGCATTACCCTGGTCGCTTTTTTCTTTAGCTGCATTAGGTGTAGGCATTATGATGGGCGCTGCATGGGCCTATGAGTCACTGACCTTTGGTGGTTACTGGGCATGGGACCCGGTAGAAAACGCCTCGTTGGTTCCGTGGTTGATATTGGTGGCTGGGTTGCACACACTCCTTATTTATAAGCATAGTGGTCATTCTTTACGCTCTACTTATCTATTCCTGTTCCTCACATTCATCTTTATACTTTACTCCACGTTTCTTACACGGAGTGGGATATTAGGTGAGGCATCGGTACATGCATTCACCGATTTGGGCATGAATGGGCAGCTCTATTTATTATTATATGTATTCACATGGATACCGGCATTTGTTGTTGCCACTACTTCTAATCAAAAAATGATAACCGCTGCTACGGGTATAGTTCTCCTGCTTGTGTCGTATTTTATTGATGTTCCTGCTCTTGCTTTCCTGACGATCATTATCGGCCTTGGATTTGTTATTTACCAAATTCAAAAACAAGTACCCACGATCACCAAAGAAGAAAGTGGCAACTCCCGTGAGTTTTGGATGTTTATTGGCGCATTGGTTTTCTTTTTATCCGCTATTGTTATTATCAGCAAAACATCCCTGCCGGTTCTTAATAAAATATTTGATATAAAATTGGCAGCTCCCGAAGACGAAGAAATGGCGTATAACCAGATACAGATCTTCGTGGCCATCATTATAGGCATATTGACAGCCGTCACACAGTACCTGAAATATAAAAGTACCACTGCTAAGATATTCTGGAAGAAAATTGGAATACCGACAGCGCTATCCGTGGTATTGGCGGTGTTGATCCTCGCTTTTGGTAATATTAATTATGATAAGCATGGCCCGGGTTATCTCGGTGCTATCTGGCTCGCTGTTGCCTGCAGCGTGTACGCCATCGTCGCAAATGCAGCCTACATCTGGCTGGGCATGAAAGGAAAATTAAAATTGTCAGGAGGCTCTATTTCGCATTTTGGCTTTGGCCTTGTATTGCTTGGCGTACTGATCTCTTCTTCTAAAAAAGAAATACTTTCTCATAATACAAGTGGCATTGCTATTGATTTTGGCACAGAGAGCGGCGAAAAAACCGGCGAAAACCTGACGCTGGTAAAAGGTTTGCCCATGAAGATGGGAAAATTTGATGTAGAATACCTGGGTGATTCCGCACACCCGAAAAAACAGCAATGGTATTATAAGATCCATTTTAAAAGCCGCACAGATGACGAAGAATTTACATTGCGCCCTAATGCGTTTGTGAACTATAAAGGCAACGAGGGCCTGATGGCCAACCCGGATTCAAGGCACTACTGGGATCACGATGTATTTACCTATATATCAGCCTTACCTAACCCGGAAAAAAACGAGGACACTGCAAGCTTTAAAAGTCACCCGGTAAATATTGGCGATAGTATTTTTTATTCGAAAGGATACCTGGTGCTGGAAAAACTGGCTACTAAAGACAATATGCCCTTCAAAGGATTTCAGCCCGGCGATAAGGCTACAGTAGCCAGCCTAAAGGTTCATTCCTTCAACAAAACCAGTTACACAGCGGAACCTTTATTGATCAGCCAGAAAGGAAACTCATTTGCCATGGCCGACACCATTATGTCTGAAAGCCTGATCGTTCGAATTAACAGTTTAAAAGATGATGGCAGCGGCGCCGATATAGGCGTCAAGGAATCGAGTACTATCCTGGAATATGTCACGCTGAAGGCCTATAAATTCCCTTTCATCAATGTGCTTTGGCTGGGCATCATCATTACGGCCATCGGTATCATAATTAGCATGGTCAGGCGCATACAGGTAAACCGGCTTCGGGCAGAGGCTTAAAAATTTCACATTTCGGAACAGCGATAAATCTTATTTTGCTGTCTTGTTCAGCATGAATAGTTTTTATAAATTTAGGGCTTAATGAGCCGTAGTCAGTTATACAATTTTTTTTATAAAGCCGCCCTGTCGCTGTTCCTGGTTTTATCTACGGGTCATTTGTATGCGCAGATCGGCCCGGTTGAAATGCCAGCGGATACTATACCTCCAATCCCTTCATTTGCTGAAAGATCTAAAAAATGGGGACCAAACGATACCATCATCGTGGATGCAATTTGGTATCAACGCGAAATGCAGCCCTACTCAGAAGAAGACATGGTATGGGTATCAAAATTACCCTCTCATAAACTTGAAAAGGTAATTGCCGAATGGACCAGGTTGAGAAACGCTGTATATGTAACTTATCCTTATGCACGGGTTGCGGGCCATACCATCAATGATATTAATGCAAAATTGACGACAGTAAAGAATAAAAAACAACGAAAAGAATACATCAAATCAAGGGAAAAAGAATTAAGGAAAAGTTTCTCCGACCCCTTGTCCAATCTTTCGGTTTACCAGGGCCGCGTACTTATGAAACTGATCAACCGGCAGACAGGTAACAATTGCTATGAAATAATAAAAGAATATAAAGGCGGGATGAATGCACGACTTTATCAAACCGTTGCGTTTTTCTTTGGCAGCAGCCTGAAACAAAAATGGGACCTTTCGGATAAAACAGACCGACAGATCGAAAATTTCGCCAATGAGATAGACGGCGCATGGTATGGAAATCCCTACAGGAGATAAGACGACGTTCCCATCACTGTGGGGTGTACATAAACTTTACTGCCCGATCCCCAAAAGGGGAGTTCAGAAACTTTACTACTATTAAAAATGTTTTCTTCCCGATATTTCTCAAATGAATAGTTTTGTAAAATTTTTTATTAATCTTTTATTTGGTTTATGACAGATAATTCCCTTCTGCTTTCTCCTTACACCCCTTTAGGGGATGGGGGCATGAAATTAGATATTCTTGCTATTGGTGTTCATCCTGATGATGTGGAACTCGGTTGCTCCGGAACATTGATCAACGAAATAAAACGTGGAAAAAAAATTGGCATTGTTGACCTCACACAAGGAGAGCTGGGAACAAGGGGCACCGTGGAAACCAGGTACCAGGAAGCAGCGAACGCTGCAAATTTCATAGGCGCATCAGTAAGAGAAAATTTAAAAATGCGGGATGGTTTTTTTAAGAATGACGAAGAACACCAATTAAAACTTATTCAAACGATCCGCAAATACCAACCTGAATTTATTATTGGAAATATATTGCACGATCGTCATCCGGACCATGGCCGCGCCGGTCACCTGATCAGCGATGCGTGTTATCTTTCCGGGTTGGCAAAAATAGAAACGCAAAATGATGACGGGTCCCGCCAGGAGAAATGGCGGCCAAAATATTTTTTGCAGTATATGCAGGACTGGTATCACGAACCTGATCTGCTGATTGATATTACAGATGTGTTTGAACAACGCATGCAGGCGGTACAGGCTTACGCAACACAATTTCATTCAGGAAAAAATGCCGGTGACGGACCTCAGACGTATATCTCTACACCTGATTTCCTGGAAAGCATCATTGCAAGAGCGAGAATGCTTGGCAAACGAATAGGTGTAAAATATGCGGAGGGTTTCGTCACTGAAAAGAAAATTGGAATTAAAACCTTAGATGCGTTAATACAGAATGAGACGTAAAGCGGTAGCATTGAGCTCTTCATCCAATTATCATGCTACTGCCATATTTATCCCCCGATGTATACTATCATGATCTTTATGACCGTTTTATGAACATGTTAAGCTACCTTTGCAGCGTATCAAAAAATTGAATTTTACTCATGGCCAGTCCTAAATTTCCAAAAACCCCTTTACCCTTTCACGGCGAACTGAAAAGAAGAATCAGTGAATATTTTACCAATGCCGGAAAACCGACTACAGGAAATTTCAAACTTTATTTCAAGGCTACCTTACTCGTATTTAGTTTTATTGCTGTATATGTTCACCTGGTTTTTTTTACACCAGCCACTATCTGGGCTATTACGGAATGCATTCTGCTGGGTTGCTTAACTGCAGCTATCGGTTTCAATGTGATGCATGATGGTGCCCATGGAAGTTTCAGCCCTTACAAATGGGTAAACAATATGGCCTCAAATACAGCGAACTTTTTAGGCGCAAGCCAATACATGTGGAAAACCAAACACAATGTTATTCATCATACCTACACAAACATTCATGGTGTGGATGATGATATCGAGGCCCGCCCGTTGCTGCGCCTTTGTGACGAACAGACTTACTATAAAATTCATAAGTTTCAGCACTTTTATTTCTGGGCAGCTTATTCCCTGCTTTATATCTATTGGGTGTTTGTCACGGATTACAAAAAATATTTCTCAGGCAAGATCGGTTCCACCCCACTTCGGAAAATGACCCCAGCCGAACATTTTTCGTTCTGGTTCTACAAGTTTGCACATGCTGTTCTTTTTATCGCTCTTCCTATTTACCTGGTTGGTTTTATGCCATGGTTGATCGGTTTCGTTACGATGGGTGTTGTAGCAGGGTTTGTACTGAGCATTGTATTCCAGTTGGCTCATACGGTCGAGCATACGCATTTTCCTTTGCCTGACGATGCTACAGGTAAGATGGAAGATGAATGGGCTGTGCACCAATTAAAGACAACTGCCAACTTTGCAACAAGAAATAAAGTGGTGAGCTGGTTAGTGGGAGGTTTAAATTTCCAGGTTGAGCATCATTTGTTCCCTAAAATATCACACGTTCATTACCCTGCTATCAGCAAGATCATCAAGACAGCTTGCCAGGAATATGGTGTACAATATATAGAATATAAAAAAGTGCGTACAGCCGTTGCATCACATGTGGCGTTTTTAAAAGAAATGGGCAAAGGTCCGCATCATCATGCACACGCTCATTAAATCGTGATATGCCAGTAAACTAATTATAACGCTCCACTCAGGGGCGTTTTTTTATGAATCTATTCCACAAAAAACTTACCCGCTAAGCTTATTTTTGCAACTCAAATTATTAATATGTCAAAAGTCAACGTTGGAATAGTGCAAATGAGCTGTTCGGCTGATAAGCAAGCCAATTTGCAAAAAGCCATTGGTAAGATCAAAGAGGCAGCAGCAGAAGGTGCGCAGATAGTTTGCCTGCAGGAGCTTTTTACTTCTCTTTACTTCTGTGATGTAGAAGACTATGACAATTTTAAACTGGCAGAACCAGTTCCGGGTCCCTCTTCTGAAGCACTCGGCGAGATCGCTAAAGAACTTGGCGTTGTCATCATCGCTTCTCTGTTTGAAAGAAGAGCGCAGGGGCTTTATCATAATACAACGGCTGTACTTGATACCGATGGTACGTACCTGGGGAAATACAGGAAAATGCATATTCCGGATGATCCCTCCTACTACGAAAAATTTTATTTTACACCCGGCGACCTCGGTTACCGTGTTTTTAATACCAAATTCGCTAAGATCGGTGTCTTGATCTGCTGGGATCAATGGTACCCGGAAGCTTCGCGAATTACAGCACTGATGGGTGCTGAAATATTGTTTTATCCCACCGCTATTGGCTGGGCCACTTCGCAGGACGAGGATACCAACATCGAGCAATATAATGCCTGGCAAACCATCCAGCGTAGCCATTCCATAGCCAACGGCGTTCATGTGGTAAGTGTTAATCGGGTTGGCGTTGAACAGGACGGCGCAATGAAATTCTGGGGTGGGTCCTTTATTACCAATCCATTCGGCAGCATTATTTATAAAGCTTCGCATGAAAACGAGGAAGTGCATGTATCCGAACTCGACCTTGACAAAACTGAGAGGTACCGGACACACTGGCCATTCCTGAGAGATCGCCGGATTGATAGCTATCAGCAGATCACAAGGCGCTTTATTGATGAAGAAAGTTAATAATTAAACTTACACATAACCAAACTGCTATACAGGTTACCGAACTATTTATTTATGGTAAAAAAAGCGCCTACTCCTAAACAGCTGGGTTATTACTTTCCGGCTGAATTCGCTCCTCATATTGCCACCTGGTTAAGCTGGCCTCATAAAGAAGCTTCATGGCCAGGAAAGATCGATTCCATATTTCCGTACTATGCACAATTTATAAAGGAGCTCACCAAAGGTGAGATCGTACGCATCAATGTGGCCAGTAAGATGATGATGCAGTTTGCGATCATGCATTTAGAAAATATAAATGCGGACCTGCAAAAGATCGAATTTTACTTTCATCCCACCAACGATGCGTGGTGCAGGGATCACGGTCCTGCCTTTTTAATTAATCCGAAAGCAACGCATAAAAAAGTCATTGTCGACTGGAACTATAATGCCTGGGGCAATAAATATCCGCCTTACGACCTTGATGATGTCATTCCTACCTGGATTGGCAAAGAATTTAATACACCTGTTTATTATCCGGGGATCGTAATGGAAGGTGGATCCGTAGAATTCAATGGAGCCGGCACCTTAATTACGTCAACTGCCTGCCTGCTTAATCCCAACCGTAATCCTGATCTAAACCAGGAGCAGATCGAAAAATACCTGGTTAATTTCTATGGCATAGAACAAGTTCTTTGGGTAAGTGATGGTATTGTGGGAGACGATACCGATGGCCATATCGACGATACTGTTCGCTTTATCAACACCGATACCGTCCTGACTGTCATAGAGGATGCTAAGGATGATGAGAATTTCGAATTACTTAAAAATAACCTGAAGCAATTAAACCAGATGCGCCTGCTTAATGGCAAGCAATTAAACATAATTGAACTGCCCATGCCCGATCCCGTCATTTGGGACGGTCAGCGGCTGCCGGCATCCTACGCCAATTTTTACATTGCAAACAAGTCTGTGATTGTACCTACATTCCGGTGTCACAAAGATGAGAAAGCGTTGCAAATCATCCAGGATTGTTTTCCGGACAGGCAGGTTGTGGGCATCGATTCCACGGATATCATCTGGGGGCTTGGTAGTTTTCACTGCCTGAGCCAGCAGGAGCCTGCCGTTTAGTGGATTAACAGAATACCGCGCCGCGTACACGGATTCTGTTTTAATACGTATATCATTCGAATTCGCGTCGTTCGATATTTCTACTTGGTTTGGAATTTGCTAACTTGCACAGCTTTTTCAAAATAATCAAATGGTAGACCTTTCCCAGTTTGACCCAAACGGCGTCAGCAATCCCAACAACAATATATTTGGCCTTCCCACAACTGAAGATGAGGCACGGCTAATCATTGTTCCTATTCCATGGGAAGTGAGTGTTAGCTATGGCGCAGGAACCGCCCGTGCCCCCGAAGCTATTTGCAAAGCAAGCATGCAGGTCGATCTGTTTGATGCCGAATACCCCGAAGCATGGAAGCAGGGTTATTATATGCGTACTATTGACAGAAAGCTTTTAATGAAAAGCGATTACCTGCGCAAAGAAGCCGAGTTATTCATAGACTATATATCCAAAGGCAATGAGGTTAGCGACAACCAGTTCATGACTAAAACGCTGAAAGATGTAAATGAAGGCGGCATTTTTTTGAATAATTGGGTATATGAACAAACAAGGGTCTTATTGAATAAAAATAAACTGGTGGGGTTGTTGGGTGGCGACCACAGTGCACCACTTGGCTTTTTCAAGGCTATTGCAGAAAAGCATGGCGATTTTGGTATACTTCAAATTGATGCGCATTGTGACCTGCGTGAATCATACGAAGGTTTTAATTATTCGCATGCCAGCATTATGTATAATGCGCTTGGGGAAATTCCGCAGTTGACCAAACTCGTACAGGTTGGTGTTCGTGATCTCGGTGGCGACGAATGGGAGTATATAAGGAGCAGCAATGACCGTGTCATCCCCTATTTTGACCAGGTGATAAAGAACCGCCAGTTCGAAGGCGAAACCTGGAAAAGCATCGCCGAAGAAATTGTCAGCAAGTTGCCGAAAAACGTTTATATCAGCTTTGACATCGACGGGCTCGACCGTAAACTTTGTCCACATACCGGCACACCTGTACCCGGCGGATTTGAAACCGAAGAAGTATTTTATTTATTTCGCAAAGTGCTTCAAAGCGGCAGGAGGATCGTTGGCTTCGATCTGGTAGAAGTTGGCACCAGCGAAACTGACTGGAACGCAAATGTTGGCGCAAGGGTTTTGTTTAAGCTGTGCAATTTACTAATGGCTAGTAATTCTTAATTTTTTAACCAGCCGTAGTATCACGGATCATCGCCCGTTGCGACGCTCCATTCAGGGTTCCGCCCGCTAATCAGCTATGCAAAAATTTGAATTGGTATTAAAAAACGAACGTATAAAGGCTTACAAAGCTTTTATTCTTTTTTTTATAGCATTAAACATCATTTTTTTAATTGCTCTGGCTATTACAACAAAAGATATAAGTACCCGGGGCAAAACATTGGTAGCGCTGTGTATGACAGTCCTGAGCTTCACGGCCGAAAACTATCTTCGAAAAAAGAATAAACAATACAGTGCGAAAAATGCTGCGTTATTTTATTTTGTCCTGGTGTATCTCTTGCTGCACTATTGGTGGCTCGCTTTCGGTGTGCTCATCGTCTCAGCGCTATATATAATTTCTTTACGACGGCTTGTTGTTTTCGTGGACTCCAGCCGGGTTCTCTACCCTTCTTTTCCAAAAAAAATAACCGGGTGGAACGATCTTAATAATATAGTTCTGAAAGATGGTTTATTAACCATTGATTTTAAAAACAATAAACTGGCACAGGCAGAAGTCATCAATACCGTCGACGATTCTGCTGTAAATGAGCAGGAATTTAACGACTTTTGCAGAAGTCAATTGCAGCTCGCCGGTAAAAAGATTTTATAAGCTATACCAGGCGCCTCGCTTGACTTTGACTATTCACTTTTGACCATTTGATTTTTATGACTCTTACACAATCTCCATATATTCTTTATTCTGACAGCAAAGGAAATATCTTTGAAGACACTTCCTTATTCACAACCGGCCGAAGTGGCTGGGACGCTTTACCTGTTCCCGATGAAGATTGGATTGAATTGCCGGATGGCGGTTCCTTATACGAATTGCCCGGTCGTAAAGGCATTGGCATTGATGTACAAACCGGCGAAATGAGGCTTTGTGAAAAAGGCTGGGCCGTAGCTGCATTTATTCCGCCGGCACATACTGGGTTTTATCTCGCTGCTTACGAAGCCGAACCCGGCGCTCCCACACTTCCGTTGTTTTGCTACACAGCAGCAGGCTGGCTCAATGATAAATTTTATGTGCCTGCAACACGTATCGAGCAGGACATCCGGCAGGATAATGAAGGCTATGACCAGGAAAAAGTAGAGCATGGAGTACAGCAATTATTAAAAGCTTATCCGCATAACCGCCTGGTCGATCATCTCGCCAACAATTGTGCACTGACGTACCAATGTCCTGCCGCAAGAAATTATTTTTTGGGAAGGTGGGAATGCCCTATTCCGGCATCCCCGGCCTGCAATGCCAATTGCGTTGGTTGTATATCATTACAACCCGATGAGGAAACAATCGTATCCACGCAAGATCGTTTGCGATTCAAACCAACGCCGGAAGAAATTGTAGAATACACAGTGCCGCATCTGGAAACAGCTCCTTATCCTATTGTCAGTTTCGGGCAGGGATGTGAAGGAGAACCACTATTGATGTGGGAAACCATCCGCGATGCTATAACTGAAATAAGAAAACATACTTCCAAAGGGAGCATAAACATCAATACGAATGGGTCGAAACCCGATGCGGTAAAGATCTTGTGTGAAGCGGGTTTGGATTCAATGCGTGTGAGCACCAATTCTGCACGCCGCGAAATTTATATGCCCTATTATCGGCCCAACAATTACGACTTCAATGATATTGTTGAGAGTCTTAAAATAGTTAATGCTTATGGCGGATGGACATCCATCAACTATTTTGTTTTTCCGGGTATGACGGACAGCATAGCGGAGTACGAAGCGTTGCGCAAACTAATCACTACAACCGGTTTGAAAATGATCCAATGGCGCAATTTCAATATTGACCCGGATTGGTACCTTGGAAAGATCGGCGTTACCGACACCGGCGAATTTATGGGTGTAAGACAATTGCAGGAATTGATACGGGAAGAATTTCCTGCGCTGAAATATGGCTACTTCAACCCACCTATTGAACGCATCAAAGGAAAATTTGAACTGGACTTTGCCCATCATTGAATTAGGTCCGTTATTTTGACAACACCCTGGATAGCGTGAAATGCTACCCGTTCTACCCATTTTCGGTCAAATAATGTGGCATTAATCTTCCTAACTTCGCTTCCTTTTTTTCAACCAGCATCTCATTTATGCGCTCAGAGGCATCGAGGACAGTAAAATTAGCCTTACCAATTATCATTGGAGAATTGGCGCAAATGGCATTGCATATTATTGATACCGCCATGGTGGGCGCTATCAGTTACAAACAACTGGCTGCGGCTGCATTAGTCGTTAATTCCATGAATATTCCTTTTGTGTTGGGAATCGGGATGACTATTTCCGTTTCGCAAATGGTATCGATGGCGCATGGCCGTCGTGATGGGCAATTAGTTTCGCACTACCTGTTTAATGGTTTTATTCTTTGCGCAATTACGGCCATCATTATTTCCCTGTCATTGGTGTTTGGCAAAAATGTACTGCTTCACCTGGGACAAGATCCGGAAGTCGCAACACTTGCTCTTCCATTTATGGAATTAATGGGTATGTCAATTATTCCCATGCTGTTGTTTATGACGTTAAAACAATTTACCGACGGCCTGGAATTCACTAAAACTGCAATGCTTATTTCATTAGCTGGTATGCCGTTGAATATCCTGATCAACTGGCTTTTGATCTACGGTAATTGGGGTTTTCCGCGACTGGAACTGGTTGGCGCAGGCTGGGGTACACTGATTACACGCACCATCATGGTCCTCGTATTTGGTATTATTATTTTTAAACACAAAACTTTTCGCAAATACATCGCTGTCCGCCGGACGCAGTGGACACTTAGAAAAAAAACCTTGCAGGAGCTTTTGCATATTGGTATTCCAAGCAGCTTGCAGATCGGTATGGAGGCAGGTGCTTTTGCAGTGTCCGGCATTATCATTGGCACGATCGGCGCTGTGGCCCAGGCTGCACACCAGATCGCATTAAGTTGCGCTTCATTTACGTTTATGGTGTCCATGGGCTTGGCACAAGCCGGGTCAATAAGAGTAAGTAATGCATTTGGCCGTTCTGACTGGCCGAAGATCGCAATCATTGGAAAAAGCACTTTAGTAGTCGCATTACTATACGGTAGCTTCTGTGCTATCGCCTTCACCGTTTTCCGTAACCAATTGCCCATACTTTTTAATGATAACAGCGACGTACTTCAAATGGCAGGTATGCTATTGTTATTCGCAGCTGTTTTTCAAATATCAGATAGTACCCAAGCAATAGGCGCAGGTTTGCTGCGTGGGATAAAAGATGTAAAATATCCAACGGTGTTTATCGCTATTGCATATTGGGTGATCGGGTTGCCATTGGGTTATTTGCTGGCTTTTACATTTGATATGGGAGCTTCAGGCATCTGGCTTGGTTTGATTACGGGGCTCACACTGGCATCTCTTTTTTTAATAAGCAGGTTTTTGAAAATGTCAAAAAAACATAATTGAATGGTATAGCGTTTGCTAATCGCAAGAAATCAAAGCAAATCTTATAAGATTTGCTTTGATTTTTTCTAATAGGAACTTAAATACTACTGCGAAAGATTTACCTGTCCGCGTATCTCACCATCAGGATTAATGGCTGTATGTATATTGTAATACACTTTGCCCGCCATTAATGCACTATGCAGCGCTGGACTTGCGGTAACAGTATCTGTAGCTTTACCCGCTATTCCATTTGTAACAATCGTTAAGGTTTCCATGGGAGCCGCCGTTTCACCAGCGGATGCAGGTCCATGAAAGTGAGCCATTGCTGCATCTCCTGACAAACCGGTCCAATCGATAGAATAAATAAGCGATTTTGAAACCGTGTCATACGAGCCTGTTAATGTGCCGGCAGCGGAAGTTGTTACTGCCGGTACTTCCTGGTCACCGGAGGCGGGGCCTGATATACTATATTTTGCGCCACCTGGATTTTTTATGTCATCGTCGTCATCCTTATCACATGCAGACAACAGCAACATGCCCGCAATAGCAACACCTGCCACCGAAGCAAAGAACCGGCTTCTTCCTAAAAAGTTTTTTTTCATAATAATTATTTTTTTGAATGAATAATTTCTTGCCGTGATCCAAAAACACTACCAACAAAGTCATTTGTGGAAAACAAAAAAATAAACTACCCGGACTGTTTTTGTATGATCATTTTTTTAAACGGCTATACTTCTCTATCACAAGTCATCAAGCTGAATATGGAGGAACGTTAAAGTATGACCGGTCTGTTAACAATTAGGCCGGTCGATCTAAAATCAGGACACTAACTTCCAATTTGTGTTAAGGAACGGAATGGCGCTTGCTAAAAATTAACATTTCATACATGGATGCTTATGTAAGTTGTATAACCTTTGCATCGTTTAATACACAGGTGTGAAGAAGTATCCTTACCGCCTGTATTTATCAAAACGTAGATTTGTATGAACAACGCTTACGCTATGTCCGCATCTTCTTTTGAAGCAAAGAAAAATACACAGGCATCAATGGTAACCGCCGGTTTTGCCGGCTTATTATTATTGCTCATGTTCTTTTGGACATGGACGCTCCCGGTAATTATCCCTCCGCCCCCAGACGAGGGTATCATGGTCGAACTGAATCTGCCTGAAGAACCTCCGATTGAAATAAAACAGGCAGGCGGCGGCGGAGGAGGTGGAAACCCTGTGCAAGCAATTGGAGAAAGAGGTACAGCATCGGCTCCTCCTCAGCCCGGTACAGAAGATGATGCTAAAGATGTGGAAGAAGATCCTTTGGAAAAAACAACTCCTGCTATATTAAAACCAGACAATCCTAAACCTACCGCGACAAAGATCAACGAGAATAAATCGGTGGTAAAAACGGAACCTAAACCTGATCCGTTACCTCCTGCACCTGCAAAACCAAAAGCTGTATTGGGAAAGACAACAGGCGGTAATAGTACCGGTGGCGGCGCTGCAGAAAATTATGACAGAGCGGGTGGCACGGGCACGGGTAGCGGTGTTGGTAATGGCAGTGGTACAGGCGGCGGAAAGGGAACAGGAGCCGGAGGTGGCACAGGTTCCGGAACAGGTACTGGTGTTGGACCCAAAGTTATGAGTGGCGACCGAAGAATAGTTTCCAGTTATTCTTTTGAAGGTGATCTTGCCAGGGCTACGATCTATGCTAATATAAAAGTTTCACCCGATGGTGTTGGTGTGTTTGAAAATTTTGCAAGAGGTTCTTCTTCTACCAGCTCCACATACCGGACAGCTATTGTTCAATATTTACGGAATATCAAGTTTAATAAATCTGATCATGAATCAATGGTCACCGTGCAGTTCAACTTCAGGGTGAATGGGTAAAAATATCCACCAGGGATGCACGGACTTTTATCTGTGCATCCCTGGCTAACAATAACTGCAAATTGTTTAGCGTATTTTTTGTTTTTAAAACCGCTGATGCCGCATCATCTGATGTGGCATTGTTGTTTCCGCTAATTTTGTTAAATGAACGAAAAAATCTTTCTTATAAAGGGAGATATTACAAAACAAAAAGTGGATGCAATAGTAAATGCGGCCAACTCCTCACTTATGGGTGGCGGCGGCGTTGATGGCGCTATTCACCGCGCTGGCGGCCCTGCCATACTTGAAGATTGCAGAAAAATAATAGCAAGGCAGGGAAGTTGTAAAACAGGTGAAGCCGTTATTACAACTGCTGGAAATTTGCCTGCAAAATTTGTGATACATACGGTTGGCCCTGTCTGGAGCAATGGTAAAAATAATGAAGCCGAAAAATTAGCCAATTGTTACAGGAACTGCTTGTCTCTCGCCGTTGAAAGCAATATACACACCCTCGCATTTCCGAATATAAGTACCGGGATATACGGCTATCCTAAACGCGAAGCTGCTACCATCGCAATCAAAACCGTTGCCGATCTTCTTCAACAAAGTCCACTTCCTTCCAACGTTTACTTTGTTTGCTTTGATGAAGGAAATTATTCAATCTATCAAAGCATCATTGCTTCCAAAATATTTCCTTCTGCATGACTTACGAGCAAACACTTGATTATCTCTACACCCGCCTGCCACTTTTCAGCCGGATAGGCGCCGCAGCGTATAAAGCCAATTTGGATAATACCATCGAACTATGCAGGTCGCTCGGAGACCCGCAAACAAAATTCAAATCCGTTCATATAGCAGGCACTAATGGCAAAGGTTCGGTAAGTCATATGCTTGCCGCCATTTTACAAACAGCAGGCTATAAAACCGGGCTTTACACATCTCCCCACTTAAAAGACTTCCGGGAAAGAATAAGAGTGAATGGTGAAATGATCAGCCAGGAGTTTATTATTGATTTCACTAAAAAGATAAACCCGCTGATCGAAAAATTAAACCCAAGTTTTTTCGAGATCACGGTCGCTATGGCCTTTAATTATTTCGCACAACAGGAAATTGACATTGCAATAATAGAAACAGGATTAGGCGGAAGATTAGACAGCACGAATATTATCACTCCAGAACTATCCGTTATCACCAATATTGGTTGGGACCATATGAACCTGCTCGGTGATAGTCTTGAAAAGATCGCCGGAGAGAAAGCAGGGATCATAAAACAAAATGTTCCGGTAATCATAGGAGAAACAATAAAAGAAACACTGCCTGTTTTTGAAAAAATTGCCGCTGAAAAAAACGCTTCTCTTACCATTGCTTCCCAAAAAAGACAAGCCATTGAATGGAAATGGGAAAAGCATGAACTGATCGTTGAAGTGGCGGAAAAGAATAAAACAGATCACCATGTGTATAAGCTAGATCTGCCCGGCCTTTACCAAACAAAAAATTTGTTGACGGTTCTGGAAGCCTGCTCACAGCTCCAGCAAAAAGGATGGAGTATCGACGAAAGCGATATTCATAAAGCATTGGACCATGTAAAAAAACTAACCGGGCTGTATGGACGCTGGGATATCATTCATGAACATCCGCTTATTGTTCTTGATGTTGGCCACAATGAAGATGGCATCAAACAAATACGGAAACAAATAGAACTGACTGATCATCATGAACTGCATATCATCCTGGGAATGGTGAATGATAAAGAAATTGACAAAGTATTGGAACTGCTTCCCAAAACAGCACATTATTATTTTACGCAAGCCGGCATTCCCCGTGCATTAAAAGCTGAAAGTTTAAAACAAAAGGCAGAAAGTTTAGGATTAAAAGGGAAAATATACACTGATGTAAATGCTGCTTTGAAATCAGCAAAAGAGAAAGCAGCTAAAAATGACCTGGTGATTGTTTGCGGAAGTGTGTTTTTGGTGGCGGAAGTGGAGAGAAGATGATGTCAACGACCTAACGTTGTTGTTCGTTGTATTATTTTTTTGATATTCCGAATTTTATTATTTCACCTTTTTTGTTATAATCCAGATATAAATTCTTGTCTTTGTACCAGCCCCATGTGTTGTCAACATACTTTCCGGATTTAAATGGTTGTCCAATTTTAGACTCTACAGTCGACTTTAAATCGGATCGTTGCAATTTATAAGGCAACTCGCCGGTGTATGAATTGTAAACAAAGATTGTACTTAATGTACTATCTTTTTCAAAACGAAATGAAAGCCCTTCCGGTCCATAGGTTACAAAAAAGCAATCGTTGTAAGAACTTGTAGTTGAATCATTACCAAAAAGTGTGCATAATTTTTGAAATTCGGGATTATCATTTTTTTTGTCAAGAAGGTTAAAAAGATCACTGTACTTAACGGCAGCCGAATTGTTGTCGTATATTTTGTTGCAAGGAAAGCTATTATCATCTCGTTTAGTTAGCTCTTCAAATATTTGTTCATTGTTTAGACTGGCGGTTGGAGTTTTATCAATTAGTTTAGAGGTCCAGTAATTTTTTATTTTCTCGAGTTCCTTTTGTTCGATTGTTAAGTTACTTTCTGCATGCCAGTCCCAAACAAGCCCATTGTAAACATGATGCCAACCTATGAGATCATTACAGTTTTTGTAGATATACTTTGTCCCTAAAAAACCTTGTTCATTCTGCGGTTCCCACATTTGAGTTAAGATGATGTGGGCAATTACGGTCTTTCTTTTGTCCCCCAATGCAGAAATAAGTGGGTTTGTCGCCTCTTTACCAATTTTTAATAATTCTTGTTCCATCTTGTCTTGATGTAACAAAACAGGCATACCGCCCATGCAATCCATGGAAATGGAGTTCCAGGACAGACTATCTACAAGTTCATTAATCTTTTCAGTGTTTGTTTGCGCACTTGCAAGATTAAGTCCAGTTGCAAGGATAACGGATAATATGATTGTTATGAATCGTCTCAAAATATAATGCAAAACAAATGTGTATGTTGAAGTATTATATAACATACGCTTAAAATACTAAATTTTAGTAATCACCAAAATGGTATTATAAATTTTGTATTGTTTATAACGTTTATACAAAGGAGCCCGGCAAGAAAAAGATTTCTTATAACCCCAGTTCCAAAATGGTTTTATCCGGGGCCAGATGTATCCCTTTTAGCCCAGCCCTTTCTGCTCCTTCCACATTTGCTGCAGAATCATCAATAAATAAGGTTTCTCCGGGATCAAGCCGGTTCTCATCAATGATCAATTTATACGAGGCCGTATCAGGTTTATGAAGTTTGATAATATGAGAGTAATAAGCTTTGTCAAAAAGATCATCCAGTGATCCGCCAAACTCTTGTTTAAAAATTTCATGAAACCGGGTATGATGCAAAGCACTTGTGTTACTGAGCAGGAACAGCCGGTATTTGCTTCTTATCTTTTTTAAAAAATTGATTCTCTCCGGTGGAAATTCAATAAGCAAGGCATTCCATGCTTCAATGACTATTTCGGGTGCAAGTTTTATCCCCGCCAGGTTTTGAACAGATGCGATAAATGCGGTATCGTCTATAGCTCCTGTTTCATACGATTTAAAGAATGAGTCTATATGTCCCATTCTGAATACTTCATCAATATTTTTTACCCCAAGCGCTGTGAACGCATCCTGTGTTTTACGGAGATCTATGTTAAGGATAACGCCACCCAGGTCGAAGATGATATTTTTGATAGACATAATGAATAAACAAATTGAATGAAGTGAAAATGTTGTAAAGATTCATCCTTTTAGAGCCTATTTCTCAGGCGAGTGTCGGCGAGAATGCTCTCACTGATAAAAGATAGTAGATGGCCGGATCCGATAGGTATCGGATCGCCGCAATATAAGAAATATCATATCAAACTCCGAGTTCACTCTACTCACAAATCCACGTAGTAAGACTCGTCTGAGAAACAATTTTTCTATGTAATAAAGAAACAGTAAAGCAATTAAAACTTCAACTCTCCCATCTTTTCCAAAGCATACATAATACAGGTTACATGCATCGCCTGTACGATCTTATTTCCCCGGAGCAGTTGTTTTACTTCATCAATAGACGCCAGCTCAATTTCAATCTCTTCATTATGATCCAGGTCCTGTGAAGCAACTTCCCTTCCACCTCTTGCCAGGAACATATGCATCAGGTTGCTATTGGTAGAAGGATTGGCTGATATCCTACCCAGGTATTCATAGGATGAAAACTTATAACCGGTTTCTTCCATTAATTCCCGTTTGATCGCATCTTCGAAACTCTTATCTGTATCATCAACACAACCGCCGGGGATTTCAATACAGGTTTCTCCCAAAGCATGGCGATACTGCTTTTCCAAAATAATTTTTCCATCTTCCGTAAGAGCTACGGCTGCAACCCATGTTGGAAACTCATACACATAATAAGGATCAACGATCTTTCCCTGCGGTGTAATGCATTTATCTTTTCTTACTTTAAACCAGAGATCATTAAAGAGGTATTCGGAAGAAAGGATTTTCCAATTCATTGAAAAAAAATTTTAAATGCCCTCCTGGTTGCTACCAGGGATCAATGTTCAATATTCAATCAACGTTGTGCGTTAAGAATTGAAAACTGAACATTTTTCTACCATCTCTTTTGCTCGCGCAAAGATGTAATATGTGCCACATGATGTTTACCATGCCAGGCATACATACCCAGCAAGTACCAGAGCCGCATTGTTTTTTTATGTTCGGGATGAAAAACGGTACGGTTATTCCATTCATCATCTTTTACATATTTCAATGATTCGTACCAACGGCTGTGGAGTGCATGTAATAAGGTAAGGGAAATATTGATGGGTAATTTCTGTACATCATTCATTTCGGCCCACAATTTTTCGTCATAGGTTTTAATAGTTGGGTTATCCTCTGTTAATGCGAGTTTAAACCGGCAATACGCATTGATATGGCTATCCGCCACATGATGCACCAGTTGATGAACGGTCCAGCCATCATCACGATAAGGCGTTTGCAACTGTTGTTCATCAAGATTAAGAATGGCGTTCTCCAACGCAAGCGGCAGGAACTTTATATCTGCAAGCCATTCCACTTTTGTTTCGATGGAAAATGGCTGTGCTTCGTATTTTCCTATGGGATAACGTGGATCGATCATCGTCGGCATAAAATCTTATTTAAGTATCTCCAATAATTCAACTTCAAACATAAGCGTTGCACCACCGGGAATATCGCCGCCTGCACCCCTGTCGCCATAAGCCAGGTCAGAAGGTATCCACAATCTCCAATGACTTCCTTCTTTCATTAATGGAATGGCGATCTGCCAACCTTTTATTAATGAACGCAACGGTGCGGAAAAAGGTTGATTTCTTTTAAATGAACTGTCAAACTCCTTTCCATCCAGCAACGCTCCTTTATAGTGGGCTTTAATTGCATCGCTTATGACGGGCTGCCGGCCACTCCCCTCTTTCAACACTTCGTATTGTATACCTTCCGTCAGCACGACGACGCCGGGTTTCTCTTTGTTGGTTTGCATAAAAGCTTCACCAGCTTTTTTCTGCTCATCAATTTTACTGCTCATAAAGTCTTTTAATTTATTTTGAATGTTCATACGGGAAACCGGAATTCTGTTCCGGAAGTTTTTGTAAAATATTTTATTCTCTTTCTGATTAAGTCCTAATCTTCTGACCGGAACGGAGTTCCGGTTTCCAACTTTAAAGAACTATCGGTTGAATAAATTCCTCTTTGAACTAAGTTCCCCCTTTCGGGGACAGGGGGCTTTCTCTCAACGCATGCCCCGTTAAATTGATAAATACATCCTCCATATTTGCTTTTTTTACTTCTTTAGGTCGCTCAAAACCGGTGGCTACCAGGTTATCGATCATCACATCGGGCGAATCCAGTGCGACGATCTTTCCAGCATCAATGATTGCAATTCGATCACAAAGATATTCGGCTTCATCCATGTAATGTGTAGTGATGATGACGGTCGTTCCTCCGTCCCGAATGCCCTTGATCAATTCCCATAAACTTCTTCTCGCCTGCGGGTCAAGGCCCGTAGTTGGTTCGTCTAAAAAAATAATTCTTGGCTGATTGATCAAAGTCGTTGCAACAGAAAAACGTTGTTTTTGCCCGCCGCTAAGATCTTTGAATTTCGCTTTTGCCTTATCCTTCAGGTTGACTGTTTCTAATAGTTCAAGCGCTGCTACATCGCGATTGTATAAACCGCAGAAAAGTTCAACTAACTGTACAAGGTTTAGCCCCGGGTAATATCCGCTGGATTGCAACTGCACACCGATAATCTTTTTTATTTCTCCCGGCTCCTTATCCAGGTCAAATCCGTCAACGATTACTTCGCCGCTGGTCTTCTCCCGTAATGTCTCAATGATCTCCAGCGTGGTAGATTTACCGGCGCCATTGGGACCAAGCAGCCCGAATATCTCACCTTCTTTTACGTCAAAAGAAATACCTTTTACCGCCTGGAAACTACCATAGCTTTTTACAAGATTGTTTACCGAGATGATGGTAGCGTCTATCATGGGCAGCAATTTACGGCAAAAACGGTTAAAGCATAGCGCGGAATCATTCTTGCTGCGGAGAATATGATTGGACGTGAAGACCGGGCCTGCAAACCATTCGGACATTGCAGTGGAATCTATTGAGCAAACACCTGCGTATAATAAATACGGCCGTGGCGATCCTTCGCAACGCCAATGCCAATATATTTAAAACGACCCAGCATATTACGGCGATGACCAGCTGAATTTTTCCACATCGTCACGACCTCTTTACCGGTTGTGGGGCCATAAGCAACATTTTCCGCAAAGCTATGCAACGGTTTTATCTTTCGTTTTGCCTGCTGCTCTCTTTGTGAAAATCCGCCATGGCCGAATTTAACCCGTCCTATGGCCATATGGACGCTGTGTTTTTGAGCAATCGTATTGAGATCGTCATTAATCGTCAACGCAGGCAATCCTTTTGCCCGCCTGAATTTATTAGTTTGACTTAAAACATCGTCAACAAGGTTTGCATCGGTGACAGGACAAAAAGAAATAAAACTTAAGAAGATAATGCTGTTAAGAACAGCAAGGAGAAACATTCGTTTCATCAGGGTGGATACTTTTTATAATAGGTGCAATTTTTATACCAACCAATAACGATAATAGCTGCCCTTTATTTTTTATTGTTAAAATAAAACTATAAATCCAGTTCCATTTTTATATCCGCCGTTTCAAATGGCGAATCTTCTACAGCAACATGGCAAAAACCATATTTCTCGTAAAGCTTAATAGCTGTTTGTAATTTGTGATTAGAAAACAATACGAGTTTTTTTGCACCCGTTTCCTTTGCTTTGGCAAGGCAGGTCTCAATCAGCATTTTACTAATTCCTTTTCCCCGCCAGGCTTCTGTAACCGTCATTTTTGCCAGTTCATATATTCCTTCATGTTCTTTCATTAATGCGGCAGAGCCTACCACTTTATCGCCGTCTTTTGCCAGCCAGATAAAACCGCCGCGGTCTATTATTGTTGCCTGCGGATCATCCAACACCATCAGGTCATGCGATTCGGTAAGATCGTACTTATCGAGCCACTCAAGGTTAAGCTTCCTGAAATCCCCGTGGTATTGATTGCTATATTCAATGATGTCGACTTTCATTGTCAATAATTATTAAATCAGTTTCAACTCCATTTTAATATTCGTGCGATTGTATTGCGAATTTGACTCCAAATAAATTTCAATAAATCCGTAGCGCCGGTATAATTGAATAGCCGGCACAAGAATCAAATTAGAATAAAGGAACAAACGATCCCACTTCTTTTGTTTAGCCAGTTGGATACACGCATCCATCAACAACTTACCGACACCATTCCCCTGTTCATTCCTGGTTACCGACATTTTGGTTAATTCAAATGAACGGCTACTTTCTTTCATCAAAGCTACGGTACCGATGATATTCTCGTTTTCTTTTGCAAGGAAAATATAGCCACCCTTCGCTATGATCTCCCGGCGCGGATTCGATAGTTGGTATTCGTCATACGGCTCTACCGCGAAATATTGCCGCAACCACTCCAGGTTAAGATGTTTGAAATCCAAAGAATATTTTTCTTCGAAAGGAACAACAGTGATCATGCAGTTATGTTTATAGTTGCAATATTCTGCGAAAGAATACCCTTTGATGGACTTTGGAGTCAACAATCACATCAAACTGCTTCCAGGCAAGTTTCCAACTCTTCCATCATCGTTTTACTGCCAATGAACATGGGTGTTCGCTGGTGTAATTCGGTTGGCTGTATATCCAGTATCCTTTCCATGCCATTGGTAGCTTTACCACCCGCTACTTCCACGATAAAAGCGAAGGGGTTGCATTCATATAGTAAACGCAATTTGCCTTTCGGCTTATCAATAGTGCCCGGGTACATAAAGATGCCGCCTTTTATAAGATTACGATGGACATCCGATACCATACTACCAATATAACGTTGCGTATAAGGCCCGCCACTGGCCTTATCTTTCTTTTGACAACGGTCCACATAACGCTGAACGCCCTTATCGTACCTGAAAAAGTTGCCGTGATTAATTGAATAGATAGTTCCTGCCGGCGGGCATTTAATATCGGGATGACTTAACGTGAACTCGCCGATAGAAGGGTCGAGTGTAAAACCATTCACACCTCTTCGCGTTGCATACACCAGCATTGTTGATGATCCATAAACGATGTAACCGGCTGCCACCTGCTTAAGGCCTGTCTGTAAAAAATCTTCTTTCGTTGCAATACTTCCCTGCTCCGTTACACGGCGATAAATGCCGAAAATAGTTCCAATCGACACGTTCACATCAATATTACCACTCCCATCCAGCGGGTCAAATAAACAAACGTATTTTGAATTCTTACTGACCGAATCGTCAAAGGCAACATAATCGTCAAGTTCCTCACTGGCAATACCCGCACAACTGATACCATGCTGCAGCACACCGGTAAACTGATCATTGGCAAATACATCGAGTTTTTTTACATCCTCACCTTGTACATTTACGCTGCCTGCATCACCTAATATGTCTACCAGCCCGGCTTTATTCACTTCGACATTTACCCGCTTGGCGGCAAGTCCAAGATCTCTTAGTAAACTGCTTAGTTCCCCCGTTGCATTCGGTATATGACGAAGCTGCTGGATCGTGAATTCATCGAGTGTAAGAATTTTTCTATTGAAATTCATTGTGGCGATTTGAAATACGGACAAAAGTAAGGGGGAAACCGGAAACAAGGAAGACGAAGTGTTTTCAGGACACCCAAAAAAATAAAGTTTTTGACGACATCTGCCTGCTTGTTTCTTACCTAGTCATTTTATAGCTTCCATCATAAAGGTTCCCATATTTGGTGATGCATCCGTAAATAGTACAGAAAATTTGAAAATCCCTGTGAACTATTTAAAAAGTATCCGGCAAAGCTATTATCCCTTATTTCAATATTAGGGGTGGCGACTTAGTTTTCTAATAAAAAATAGAACCGATAAATGATTTCTCTCCTGCAACGAAAATAGAAGCAGCATTGTCAGTCAAAAAAAGTTATCATGAGAAAATTTAAAGCTGTACTGGTAATAACCCTTTTAAGCCAGCTAATTCTCTCCTGCACAAAAATGGAAGATTCGACCAGCCGAACAGATGGAGAATTTTCAAGAAGTGATTTTAGTTCAGAAGGATCAATTGGACCAGGTGGTAATGGAGGGGATACAGCCGGGGTAATAACTGCAGGGGAATGGAATGATCTCAATAACTGGAGTTTGTGGAATAGGTTGTTACAAAAAGATACAATAAAAGCTTTTCCGGGAATTTGGGGATTCTATCATCAGAACAAAGTAACTGTAATAGTAAAAGATGCTGGCAATAAATTGCTTCATGATGCAAAGGTCAACCTTACTTATAATGGAAATACAACATCCGCAAGAACCGGTAATGATGGTAAAGCTGAATTATTTGCATCTATTTATCAACCTGCTTTTACACTAAATGATTTCAGGCTTTCCGTGGAGTATATGGGTCGTGACTTTGATCTTGGCTCTTTTTCATCGTCAAGGTCTGTTATCGTCAAAAATATTCCTGTCACGAAATCAGTGAATAATATATTGGATATCATGTTTGCAGTAGATGCCACAGGGTCGATGGGCGATGAAATCTCTTATCTTAAAAACGAATTAAGGGATGTAGTTAGCAGAGCTGGTGGACAGCTACCAGGTAACACAGATCAGGATGGGAAGCGTTTTTTATCGTGATAATGGCGATGATTATTTAACCCGGCCTTTTGATTTCAGCACCAGTACCGACCAACTTCTCAATTTTGTAAATGATCAGTCCGCAGGTGGAGGCGGTGATACTCCTGAAGCAGTAGATGAAGCTTTAAAAACTGCTATCCAGGGACAACAATGGAGTCCTAATGCAGTGAACCGCCTTTTATTTTTGATATTAGATGCACCACCTCATAAAGATCAGGCTAGCATAAACAAACTGAAAACAGCAGTAACTGTTGCTCAGCAAAAAGGTATCCGGATCATACCTGTTTCGGCGAGCGGTATTGATTGGGAAACAGAATTTCTATTGCGCTTCCTTTCCATAAGCACCAACAGCACCTACACCTTTATAACCAATCACAGCGGTATTGGCAATTCTCATCTTGCACCTACTGTTGGCGACTACCAGGTTGAATACCTGAATAACCTCATGGTTAGGTTAATAACCCAATATGGCCAAAATCAGGATTGACCTGCGCCGTTTAAAGTTGACCAGTTTACAGAGGAAATAGTGCAGCATATTTTTCCCGACATTTGCACACTACTTTTCAAACATATAAACTTATTAACCTGGCAATCAGAATGAAGGTCTTCAAATTTGGCGGTGCGTCCGTAAACAGTGTAGAACGAATAAAAAGTGTTGGTGAAATACTAAAAGGCTATTCCGGCGAAAAGTTGGTAGTTATTATTTCTGCTATGGGTAAAACAACCAACGCCCTTGAAAAGGTGGTACAGGCTTTCTTTGAAGAAAGAAAAGAAGATGCGCTTCAATTATTCGAACAGGTAAAGCAACAACATTTAACCACCGCCAACTATTTATTGGTTACCCATGCGCTTGCCTGTGAACAGCAGCTCAAAGATTTTTTTACCGAAGCCGAATGGCTCTTGCATGATAAACCGGTACGTGATTATGACTATTACTATGACCAGGTTGTTTGCGTAGGTGAGTTATTATCGACGGCCATTGTCAGTCATTATTTAAATGAAACAGGAATAAAAAATAAATGGCTTGATGTACGGGATATTATCCGGACAGACGATAATTTCCGTGACGCCACGATCAATTGGGAATATACCAGCTCAAGAGTCAAAGAGGCCATCGTTCCGCAGCTGGAAAATTTTAATATCGTACTGACACAAGGGTTTATCGGTGCCACCGATGAAAACGAAAGCACGACGCTGGGAAGAGAAGGAAGTGACTATACGGCGGCCGTTTTTGCTAATATTCTCGATGCGGAAAATCAAACCATCTGGAAAGATGTGGAATGCGTAATGAATGCCGATCCTAAACAGTTTGCAGATGCTCAACCTATTCATGAACTCAATTACAATGAAGTGATTGAAATGGCGTATTACGGAGCGCAGGTGATTCATCCCAAAACGATCAAGCCATTAGAAAACAAAGGGATTCCTTTGTATGTAAAGTGTTTCCTGGATCCCACCTTACCCGGAACAGTCATTCATAAGCAATCGCCGAAGCACCTGCCACCGATCATCGTATTGAAAGAAAACCAGGTGATGCTCAAACTCAGTTCACGGGATTTTTCTTTTGTCGGCGAGCATCATGTAGAACAGTTGTATCATCTTTTTGAAAAACAAAAATTAAAACCCAACCTTACACAAAATGGGGCCATCAGCTTTATTTGTGTGCTGGATGATCATGCTGATAAAATAGAAAAGCTGGCTTTTGATGCGTCTGGAATTTTTGATGTGCAGGTTATTAAAAATTTGTCGCTGTTAACCGTCCGGCATTATACGGGTGAATATTTTGAAAAATTGTCAAAAGGTCGAACGATCTTATTGCGGCAGCAAACACAGGAAACCCTCCAATTGCTGATGACCTGATCAATTTTTACTGCTGCGCCGCTAAACCAACTATTTCTTTTTCTTTAAGTAGGTGGCAAAATAACCGCACTCTTTCAATACTTCCTGGTAGTATTTGGTATGACCGTATTTACTTAGGCCGTCAAAAATTTTCCAATCCGTTTCAGCCTGTTCGTCATACTTATATTCGTTTTCCTTATCAGAATAATAATGGCTATTATACCATGTATTCCTGTCGCATTTGGCGATCATATAATTGCATTTTGCTTTTTGCTCGTCATCAGCGGCGTTCTGCAACGCAAGCTGGTAATATTTCCTGGCGACTGTGTTATCCGTTAGCATGGGTACAAAAACACTATCAATACTAAACGGAGAATAATGTCCCGACCCGAGCACCCCGGATTCATAAAAATATCTCGCATTGCCATAATGACTCATGTTATAAAAAGCATTGCCCAATAACATTGCATTATTAAAAACCTCATTTTCCTTTGCAATGTTATCTTTCATTTCCTTCAGCTTTAAAAGAAAATCGAGTTTACTATACTTTATTTTTTGTGTCGCTGTATGATCGCAATCGTGACAATCTTTTATCTTTCCGTTAAATGGATTTCCGGCCAACAGCACACCTGGCTCTTTACCCGCTCTTTCCATCTTTTTAATGGACATGTCTATATTATCCGTAAAGGCGTCATGTATCGCCTGGAAGGCCCATAGATCTTCCGTTTTCTTCCCGCTTATCGATGCGCAAAACTTCTCATAAGGTGTCTGATCCGTTTTGCTAAGCAATGTTTTCAGTTGTTCAATATTTTTATCGCTTATATAAAAAACCGGTGTGCTTACAAAACATTCGGCTTTTACCCATTCGTTTTGTTGGCGGTATTTCTTTGCCATTGTGGCTTTCACCCACCGCTGAGCTTCTGTGTACCTTAATTTTGCGATTGACTGGTTTGCAACCTGGCTATATAACCACTGCAGTTGGGGCAGTAGCTTTTCCTCATCAGTTGTTTGAATGCTTTTCAACCCGCCTATCCGGTTGAGCAATATCAAAATTTTCGCCTGGCTGGCGGCAAGGGAGGTATTTGGCGCATGACCAGCAGCTTTTTTGTAATAGGATTCTGCAATCGAAAAATGATTGGACAGAAAATGAAGATAACCGACTGATGTATTCCAAAGAAAAGGATTTGCTGTATTTCCTTGATCCGCCACCTTCCGTAACCATGGCAGGCTGGCCCGGATGTTTTCGTCCTGGTTTGTTTTTCCGCCTTCATAGGAATACTCGTTTTCATTTTTGTTCACAAAACGGGTCAGTAACACATCCATCTTCGCACTTTTCGGATCAAGTTTATAAATCTCTTGTATCGAACGCATTTCATCTTTATAGAAGATGCCCAGCATCTGCCATAAATTTATCCGCTCTTCATTGTTAGTGCATAGTTTCAGTGTTTGCATCCAGTCACGCTCATCCTGCGGATGAAAACTCCAGTGCGCAACTGTTTTCAATTTATCGTTGCCGGCAAAAACAAGGCTGTAGTAATAATTGGCTTTTGCGTAATCCTTTTGCTTGTAAAAAGCCCCGGCGGCACAGGCCATGGTTCTGTAGTAAATAATATTTTTTGTAAAACTATTCCTGTTGGTTTCAAAGAGTTTGATGGCAACGGGAGGGTTAAAATAATAATTGTACCTCGTCAACTGAAACAAATAACGTTGCTTGATAAAGTCGTCTTTTGCGGCGCCGAATGCATTGTTCAATTCGTCATACAACATGGCATGTTCCGGTTTTGATGCAGTCGGTGTTGTTTTCTCATAATTCCAATAGTCGTATTCCCTTACCGAAAAGGGTTCACAAGCCTTCGCATGTACCAGGTACCGAAAGAAACTTCTTACCTTTTCATCCTTCCTTCGGCTAAGAATCGCTAAATTTTTCGCGGCAGGTGGCCGAGTATTTGTTGTCGCATCAAGACTTTTTGCCACGCTGTCGATAAAGCCTCTACTGGCCTGGTTAAGTAAGTAATCAAGCTCGCCTGTATTGACTGATGCGCCCAAATAATGGCGCCAATCCTGGATATTGCTATCATTAAAACGGGTATTATGCTCCGTATCATAATTGATGTCGTAATAAAACATCGACGAATAAAAAAAAGGTTTGTAAGCGCTATCAGCAAAAGCTTCGGGTGCAAAATTCGAATCCTCGCCATCCCCCCAATCTCCACCAGCGCAAGCCCAGGCAATGTAACTTGACAAAACGATAAGAATGCTAACGAAAATCTTCCGAAATCGTTTGAAAAATGCTGCTTTCATAATTTATTAAATTGCTTGAATCCAAATCATAAAAAATAATTTTTTCCAGGGGCCGGGAAATAACCGGCTTAAGCATCCGCACCATCCCGTTTAAATCACCGGCGCCAACAGTCTCGATTTTTATTTCATCATTCTCATGTATGTAGTAACCGCTTTTGAAAAAAGAATGTTTGGCTTTGAATCGATTATCCGACAGTTTTGTAAAGCTGCTATCTTTTTCAAAATCTTTGATATACATTTTATTCAAAAGATAACGAACCTTACCTCCGCGTGAACCGATACCCCAGGAAAATATGGGCAAAGCAATATTCAGTGGCAACGGGTAATTCTTCAGCGATGAAACATATTTCAAGGCATTCTTTCGCTCATAAATAGAATTGATGTTGCCCGCAGATATAGCTCCCATGTTATAAAACATCAGCACCCCTTTATCAACCGGGGGAATGCCGGTTCGCTGGCTGTATTTAACCTGGTGCAGGCGTATTGTGGCTGATAGTTCCTGGTTTGATATTTTTTTGTACCGGGTTAAAAAATAAAAAAAAGCCGTCTTTGTTTTTTCTGTCCAATCACAGTCGAATTGTGTTTCCAGCGAAGTGATCTTATTTTCTCTATTGACAGCAGAGATCACCTGGAAAATATTATTGCTTAGTGCATTAATATTATTAGTATCCGTTTTTTCAAAAACACGATTCTTAATATAAACAACGGGAATGACCGACAAACCAGCGATGGTCGAATCGATCAGGATAGTAGAAACAGGCCGTGGCGTACCTGTGGCAGGATCGAGGTCAACATCAAAATACCTGACATAGAGTGATCGGACCTTATTTTGAGTCAGTATATCTTTCTCATATTGGTTTATTTCAAACCTGGTTCGCCAATAATAAAAGGAAACGTCCGGAGCCGGTTTGCCGGTGCAGGAACTGAAAACAGATAACAACGAAATAATAAAACAGGAAAAACAGCAGCCACTTGCTTTATGCATTTTTTGCATAAAGCAAACTTATGTATAAAATAAATAGGCTAATTAGCGACGGTGATGGTTTGCACCATTTTTTTAGGAACAGCCTTGTCATGCAGCATAGCCGGTTTCCATCCAGGCATTTTTTCAAGCCTGCTGATCAATTCATCGTTAAAATCGTCGTCGCTCATACCACGCAATACTTTGAAATTTGTAGGTGTACCGTCTTTGTCAACGATGAACTCGACCTGAACATAAGCCTTGATCATTTCTTCCGGTAATAACTCGACCATTTCCTTCCCCAGTTTGTCAAGGTATTTCATAAATGCTTCTCCACCACCGGGAAATTGCGGCCATTCATGCACCGCGTCCACCAGGCCGGGAATGTTTCGGGTACGATGCTTCACCGGGGGCCGCTTTGGTTTCGGCTCCTTTATTTTTTTACCGGGCGCCGCATTAACAATGTATTGGCCCGAGTCACTGATCATAATAACGGGCAACTGTTTGTGTTTCTCGAAATAGTCAAACGCATCTTCCAGTGTTGCAGAAAACTTTTTTAACGTCTCGTCATCCTTCGTGAGGTTTGCGAGAAATTTTATGCTTCTTGCTATGTTGAAACGGATTGGGAAAATATGAACGGGAATATAATCCTGCCCCTGGTTCTTCGCATGTGCCGCTAAGATGTACACTTCGTCAATTTGCTTATCAGTAAGCGGAATACATCCTACCGTTACACAACTGCCATGAATATAAATAGCACCACCCGGGCGATAGGAGTCGCTTAGAATTTTGTCGGAGACATTGGGATAATTAAGTCCCAGTGACAGGTAATATTCGCTGCGCGGATTAAACTCATTGATATAATAAAAACCTTCTGGTACCTGGTAATCTCCTTCCAGCCTTTTGGGGCCCAGGGTGCCGGCCAGTGCACACACCTTATATGTTTTAAAGAGCTTAAATGGTTCTTTAATTTCATCTTTCACCCACACTTCAAGCTGGCTATCGTACTTGAACGAGCGGATATAAATATACTTAGCAGGCCATTGCAGTTTTTTTGCTTCAAACTGCTTTTGCAAAGTATCCTCTTTGCGCTTAAATGATTCGTCAGGGCGTGAAAAAGTTTTCTGGTAATCAATAAAGGATGACTGCGAAACTCCATTCTTAAAAGATAATTGGGCTGTCGAACTAACAGCAAAGGTTATCAGGGCCAACAGGGATGTAAGAAGGTTTTTCATGCTCGCTTTTCCTAATGCTTTAACGGGTTTGCCAATTGTTTTATTTCCGGTGTAAGTAAATGATATTTGTAAAGATAAGCCGCTAAGCGCCAAGTAGGAACCTTGTGTACTGCCATCTGCATAAAAATTTAACAACTTTCGGAGTTTGGGTTTTCACCCGCCGTATTCACAGCTGTAGCCTCCGTATCCCTACGTGGTAGTTCTGCCCGGGTTACAAGTTACCCCGTGCTTCCTGCTCCCGCTCAATAGCTTCGAACAATGCTTTGAAATTTCCCTTGCCAAAACTTTTGGCCCCTTTGCGTTGTATGATCTCGAAAAACAGTGTGGGCCGGTCTTCCACCGGCCTTGAAAACAATTGTAACAAATAGCCTTCATTGTCGCGATCGACTAAAATGCCGAGCTCTTTTAGCGGCGCCAGATCCTCATCAATTTTTCCAACCCTGTCAAGCAGGTCATCATAATATGAAGTAGGCACTTTCAAAAACTCCACACCCCTGCTCATCAGGTCCTTTACGGTTTTTACAATGTCATTGGTAGCTAATGCCACGTGCTGCACTCCTTCACCCTTATAAAATTCGAGGTACTCCTCCACCTGCGATTTTTTCTTCCCTTCGGCAGGTTCATTGATCGGGAATTTTACAAACCCGTTTCCACTGCTCATTACTTTACTCATCAGGGCGGAGTACTCTGTAGATATATCCTCATCATCGAATGTCAGGATGTTTTTAAAACCCATTACATCTTCATAAAATTTAACCCAGGGATTCATTCCGTTCCAATCCACATTGCCTACACAATGGTCAACGTATAATAAACCGGTGTCATCGGTTTTGAAATATGGAAGGCTCCATGATTTATAACCTGGCATAAATGCCCCTGTATAATTCTTTCGTTCGATAAATAAATGCACTGTGTCGCCATAAGTATGAATACCACTTATAACTACTTCACCGGTTTCATCCTTTAGCCGTTGCGGCTCCATATAACTCTTAGCGCCACGGTTGGTTGTTTCTTCCCAGGCATTTGTTGCATCCTGTACACGTAAGGATATGGCTTTTACACCATCCCCATGTTGGTAAATGTGATCAGCGACCGGGTTATCGGGCCTTAGGGGAGTGGTGAGAACAAATGTGAGTTTATGCTGGCGGACTGCGTAGCTGGCCCTGTCCTTTAACCCCGTTTCCGGGCCGGCATAGGCTAATGGCTGAAATCCGAAAGCGCTAATATAATAATGAGCAGCCTGTTTGGCGTTGCCTACATAAAATTCTACATAGTCTGTGCCTTCAAGCGGAAGAAAGTCTGGTTGAATAACGGTATTCTCATTCGTTTCGGATAGTATCGACATCGTTTTTGATTTTGAAGTTGAAAAAGAAATAAAAGGCGGTTCAAATCAACGGGCATCCATGGCAAGAGTTTCCATCAGCAAATTGAAACTTTTGCGTTGATCAGGAAAGAGTTTATATGGAAAATCGGGGCGCATGACTTTGCAAATTTAACAATCATAAACTATTTATGTAAACTGATTATTGGCTGTCATACGTATATCGAAAACATACCTGTTTTGTTGTGCAATATAAATGACCAGGTTTTTTACCGGGAACAATAACCCAAAGCTGGATTACCCCGGGAGCAACCGAACTATAATCCAGAAACCTATCTTTGCGCCATGCAGAAAATAGGTATCCTCGGCGGCGGCCAGCTCGGTAGAATGTTATTACAGGCTGCTGCTAATTATCCCGTGGAAACTTTTGTACTTGAAAATGATCCGGAATGCCCGGCAGCTCATCTTTGCCACCATTTCATTAAAGGCGATATCAAAAACTTTGACGATTTATATGCCTTTGGAAAAGCACTCGACGCCCTGACGATTGAAATCGAAAACGTAAATACGGAAGCACTGGAAAAACTGGAAGCCGAAGGTGTAAAAGTTTTCCCGAAACCATCGGTTTTAAAAACGATCAAGAATAAAATACTGCAAAAGGAATATTATAAACAATATCAAATTCCTACGGCTGATTTCAGGATCACAAGAGATATGACGGAATTAAAACTGGCAGAAGAATTCCTGCCCGCAGTTCATAAGGTTGGCGAGGGTGGCTATGATGGAAAAGGTGTGCAGGTCATTAAAACAAAAGATGATGTTTCCAAAGGCTTTAACGCACCTTCTGTTTTGGAAAAAATGGTCGCCATTAAAAAAGAAATAGCAATCATGGTTGCGATTAATGAAAAAGGTGAATCGGCATTATATCCTCCTGTGGAGATGCTTTTTGATAAAGAACTGAACCTGCTGGACTACCAGCTTTGTCCCGCTGAAATAGATGAGAAAACAGTTTGGACCATTGAAGCGATCGCACTGTCGGTTGTCAGAAATTTTAAATCGGCTGGTTTGTTTGCGATAGAACTGTTTGTTGATGTCAACGGAAATGTGCTGGTGAATGAAACGGCACCCCGTGTTCATAATAGCGGGCATCATACGATAGAGGCGCATTATAGCTCGCAATTTGATATGCTTTGGCGCATCATGCTCGGTTATCCGTTGGGCAATACCGATCCGATCCTACCCTCCATTATGGTCAATATCATTGGTACCGAAGGTTTTAGCGGCGATGTGAGATACGAGGGACTGGAAGAGGTACTAAAAATTGACAATGTGTTTGTTCACCTGTACGGTAAGAAACAAACGAAGCCCGGCAGGAAAATGGGTCATGTAACTATTCTGAGCAAAGAAAAACGGGATTTAATGTACCAATCCAGCAAAGTAAAAAGAACCTTGTTCGCAAAATCGTGATCGCCTTTCATCCTGTTTAAAAACCACTCATAACTGGTGACCTGTACAGCGCATGTCATCCAAAGCTTTGACGTCCAATAGCAGCCGATCCTATTCTTTATTTTTTTGTTCGTATCCGGGCCCTGTATTTGAGGTAAAGATCGAACCAAACCATATAAAATTTTTTACATAAGTGAGAACATTATCCGCGTTAAAGAACTACTCCTCGGTTGTAGCCATGAGTATACTCCTGGCGTCCTGCGGTGCTAAAGCTAAAAAAGAAACGGCTGCAAAACCGGGAGCCGGCAATCGCCAGCAGATGGTAATGAGTGTAGACGGGTATATCGTAAAGCCGCAACCTTTTGCTGAAAATATAGAAGTACCGGGATCGGTCATTGCCAACGAAACCACCGAAATCCACCCGGAAGTTTCCGGACGTATTGTGCAGCTAAACGTTGCAGAAGGCCGGTTTGTATCAAAAGGATCCCTACTGGCAAAACTTTATGATGCTGACCTGCAGGCACAGTTAAAAAAACTACAGGTGCAATTGCAGATCGCAAAAACAAATGAGGATCGGTCCGGCCAGTTATTAAAAATCGAAGGTATCAGTAAGGCCGACTATGATGCCAGCTTGCTGAATGTAAATAATATCAATGCTGATATCGATATCATCCGCACAGAAATTTCCCGCACAGAGATCAGGGCGCCGTTTAGCGGGAAACTTGGATTGAGAAATATCAGCCCGGGAGCCTATGTCACTCCTTCCACTATTATTGCTGTTATCAATCAAACAGGACAGTTGAAACTTGATTTTACCATACCTGAAAAATATACAGGTAAAATAAAAATCGGGCAGGTAGTTAGTTTCTCTTTCGAAAATTCCGATAAAAAATATACAGCAAAGATCATCGCCACGGAATCATCAGTAGCTGAGAACACACGCAGCCTGAAAGTAAGGTCATTGGTACAAACAAAAGACGATAAATTATTGCCCGGTGCATTCGCCAAAGTACAATTGAGTTTTGAACCCGACCCCAACACAATCATGATACCTACACAGGCAGTGATTCCGCAGGCAAGGGTAAAAAAGGTAATCGTTTACGACAATGGCCTTGCCCGGTTTAATGATGTAACAACGGGCGTTCGGGATTCAGCCAAAATACAGATAACTGAGGGGCTTAAAGCCGGCGACACGGTGGTTTTGACCGGGCTTTTAAGTATCAGGCCGGAGTCCAAAATCAAATTGACAAAAATTGTAAATCAAAAATAATTTCTGGTTTATTCCTGATAGCTATCGGGATTGTGGTTTAGGATTTGTAACGGATGGAAGAGGTATCAGGGAGAAAAAAAATCCTGTTTTCCTGGTAGACTTACACTAGCGCAAACCGTAACCCTGCTGGTTCTAAAGAACCACAAGTAATAGACGGGGAACAATAAAACGATTTAAATGAATATATCGGAGGTCAGTTTACGCAGGCCAATACTTGCTGTGGTGATGAGCGTTATCATCGTGGTATTTGGCATTATAGGCTTTAAATTTTTAGGCATAAGGGATTACCCCGCTATTGACCCGCCCAATATCAGCGTCTCCACGTCGTACGCAGGTGCAAATGCGGATATTATCGAAACACAGATCACCGAACCGTTGGAAGAAGCAATCAATGGGATCGCGGGTATCAAAAACATCACATCCAGCAGCAGTAACGGCACAAGCCGGATCAATGTAGAGTTCAATCTTGATATTGACCTCGAAGCTGCAGCAAATGATGTAAGAGACAAAGTGTCCCGTGCACTTCGTTCCCTTCCGCCGGATCTTGAAGCTCCGCCGGTTGTATCCAAAGCTGATGCAAGTTCAGATGCGATCCTTTCCATGACGGTTCAAAGCAATACAAGGAATCAATTGCAGATAACGGAATACGCCAACAATGTATTGGTTGAAAGATTGCAAACAATTCCCGGTGTAAGCGGTATCCAGATATGGGGCGAGAAACGTTATGCCATGCGCATCTGGATCGACCCGTCAAAACTGACTGGTTTTGGTTTAACGGCCGGCGATGTACAGGATGCCCTGTTGCGGGAAAATGTGGAATTACCTTCGGGGAAAATATCCGGCAATGCTACCGAATTAACCGTTCGCACTTTCGGCCGTTTAAATACGGAAGAGGATTTTAATAATGTCAATATTAAAAACGTAAACGGTGCCGATGTAAAAGTAAAAGACGTAGCCGACGTAGTGCTTGGGCCCGAGAATGAAGAAAGTGCTTTGAAGGAAAGCGCCATACCCATGATCGCATTAGCCATTGTTCCGCAGCCAGGTTCCAATTATGTTGAGATCTCCGATGAATTTTATAAAAGACTTGAGGGTATAAAAGTAGAAGTACCGGAAGATATTAAAATCAATATCGCACTGGACCAGACCAAATTCATTAAAAAATCTATTTCGGAAGTAGAGGAAACATTGATCATTGCCATTATACTGGTTGTGCTGATCATCTATCTTTTTTTCCGCGATTGGCTGATCGCTTTGCGTCCACTTATTGACATACCCGTTTCCCTGATCGGTGCATTCTTCATCATGTACCTGATGGGTTACACGATCAATGTACTTTCGCTGCTCGCAATCGTATTGGCCACAGGCCTTGTGGTGGATGATGGAATAGTAGTGACCGAGAATATTTATAAAAAGATGGAAAGAGGCATGGGCAAATGGCAGGCCGCTAAAGAAGGTTCCAAGGAGATCTATTTTGCGGTAATTGCTACTTCCATTACGCTTGCCGTAGTGTTTCTTCCAATCATTTTCCTGCAGGGTTTTGTAGGAAGCCTGTTCCGTGAATTTGGTATCGTAGTTGCGGGAGCGGTTTTGATCTCTGCTTTTGTCTCTCTTACATTAACACCAGTATTGAATGTTTACCTCGCCAAAAAAAATGTACACAAACATTCCTGGTTTTATAACAAGACGGAACCTTTCTTCCGGGGAATGGAAAATGGCTACCAGAAATTGCTCACTAAATTCATTAAGGTTCGCTGGGTTTCTTTTATCCTTATTGCTGCATGCGGGCTTATCATATTTTTGATCGGTAGCAATTTGCAATCTGAGCTGGCGCCGATGGAGGACCGCAGCCAGTTCCGTTTACAACTATCGGCACCCGAGGGCACCTCGTTTGATGCTATGGATAATTATGTAGACAGGATTTCTAACCTGATGATCGACTCCATTCCCGAAAAACAAACAATATTGAGTGTTACTTCACCCGGCTTTAGCGGTTCGGGAAATGCTAATACCGGCTTTGTTCGTGTAACGCTTGTAGACCCGACAGAAAGAGAGCGTTCACAGAAAGAAATAGTTGATATGGTCAACCGCAACCTTCCGGGGTATAACGAAGGCCGGGCCTTTGCTATAGAGGAGCAAACCATCTCCGTGAACCGAAGAGGTGGACAGCCGGTTTCTTTTGTTCTTCAAAATAATAATTTCGACAAGCTGACGGAAATTCTTCCGAAATTTTTGGAAGAAGCTAATAAAAGCACGGTATTGCAACAGGTAGATGCGGATCTTAAATTCAACAAACCGGAATTAAGAGTACAGATAGATCGTTTAAAAGCAAGTGAACTTGGTGTAAGTGTAAGTGATATTTCGGAAACACTGCAGCTGGCCTATAGTAACCGCCGGCTTGGTTATTTTACCAAGGATGGTAAGCAATACCAGGTAATGGGGCAGGTAGCACGGGCTAACCGCGACGACCCCGACGATCTTAAATTGTTATTCGTCCGTAACAATCGCAATGAAATGATCAGCATGGATAATTTAGTAAGAGTGGAAGAGTCTAACACACCACCCACTATTTATCACTTTAACCGCTATAAGTCTGCAACTGTATCGGCTGGTCTTGCACCCGGCCAAACAATTGGAGACGGGATACAGGAAATGCAGTCAATCGCCGATAAATTACTGGACGAAACATTTTCAACGTCATTATCAGGATCATCGCGTGATTTTGCAGAAAGCAGCAGCAATACAAGTTTTGCTTTGTTGTTAGCCTTAGGATTGATCTTTTTAATTCTTGCCGCACAATTTGAAAGCTTTATTGATCCGCTTATCATCATGATTACCGTTCCGCTTGCATTTGCCGGAGGTTTTTTAAGCTTGTGGATATTTGGTCATACCTGGAATATTTTTTCGCAGATAGGTATGATCATGCTGATAGGCCTGGTCACCAAAAACGGTATCCTGATCGTTGAGTTTGCCAACCAGAACAGGCTTAACGGTATGAAAAAAACCGAGGCCGCTATCTTTTCAGCTACACAACGACTGAGGCCAATCTTAATGACAAGCCTTGCTATGTCATTAGGTGCATTACCATTGGCGCTATCGTTAGGCGCTGCTGCTACCAGCCGTATCCCGTTGGGCATAGTGATCGTAGGTGGGATAATGTTTTCATTGGTGCTAACGCTATTTGTATTACCTGCCATGTACACTTACATGTCAAGCAGGAAAAAGAAAAGTGAAATGGATAAGCTATATCCGTTGAGAAGTGAAGAAGCCCAATTAGTTCAACAGGAAACAGTCGCGGAACCGGTATAAGAATGCTTGCATATAATTTTCGTTATCAACTACAGCAGGAAGTCTTTCATAGAAATTTGACGGCAATAAATAAATATTAATGGATGAAAAGAGGTTTTTTTTTATTAGCAACGGTATTAATTTTCTCGGGTTCTATATCCTATGCACAACGGATGCTCACATTGGAGGAAGCCATCGCCACCGCATTACAGAATAACTATGATATCCAGCTTTCGAAAAACGATTCGATGGTAGCCGCATTGGATTATTCTTATCGTAATGCCGCTTTTTTGCCTGCATTGAACGGGCTTGCCGGAACTACGTGGAATAACAATAACCAGCGCCAGACATTGGCGGATGGTTCCAAAAGAGACCAGAAGAATATCCGTTCTCATAATATTAATGCATCGCTGAATTTGAACTGGACCTTATTTGATGGCCTTAGAATGTTTGCGACCCGTGACAAAGCTGCTGAATTTGTGCAACTCGGTTCGCTCGGCATAAAAAACCAGGTGGTCAACAGCGTTGCCACCGTGATCACCACTTATTATAATATTGTTCGGCAAAAACAGCAGTTAAAATCAGTTGAAGAGCAGATAGCGCTGAATGAAGAACGAGTCAGGCTTTCACAATACAAATTAGATATCGGCACCGGCATTAAACCCGATGTGTTGCAAAGCAAAGTCGATCTTAATGCACAAAAAGCACTCAAGCTCGAACAGCTAACACTGATAGATCAATTGAAAGAACAATTGAACCAGGCGATGAATACGACGAGGGGAACAAGCTTTGAAGTAAGTGATTCCATTCCCTTAAATACCGGAATAGGTCTTGGTGAGATACAGGAAGATATTGAGACAACCAATCCGCAATTGCTGCTGGCACAAAAAAATATCACGATAGCCGGGCTAACATTGAAAGAAAGAAAAGCCGACCTGTTTCCTGTAGTGTCATTCAACTCGGCATATAATTTCAGCCGCACCGACAATAAAAAGGTGATCAACCCCTTCTCCCCTCTCTTCAATCAATCCAACGGATTAAATTACGGCCTGACTGCTAATATTCCCATCTTCAACCGCTTCAATGCAAAAAGGTTGATCCGGCAGGCACAATTAGACATCGATTACCAGCAACTGGTTTTTGAAAATCAACGCTCCCTTGTACATCTTGATGTGATCACAGCTTTCAAAACTTACGAGCTTCAGAAAAAAGCCCTGGCTCTTGAAGAAGAAAATATTTTACTGGCGAGAGAAAATGTCGACATCGTTTTTCAAACTTATAAACTTGGCGCTGCAACGCTCGTTCAGCTAAGAGAAGCGCAAAGCAGTTTGGAAGCCGCTAATAATCGTTTGATAGCCGCCCGATACGCAACAAAACTTGCGGAGACGGAGTTATTGAGATTAAAGGGAAACTTATTAAAATAAGCTTTGACACAAAGACGCCCATGACCAGGTCTTCAAACCATTTCTTCGCGTCTTATCTTCATTGCGTCTTTGCGTAAAAATAAATTTACCGTTTCTTTGCTACATGAATCCACAAGTAGGCATCATCATGGGCAGCGATAGTGATCTTAATATTATGCAAGCTGCATCAGCTATTTTGAATCAATTTGGCATCTCTCACGAAGTAACTGTTGTTTCCGCACACCGTACACCTTTGCGTATGGTAGAGTATGCACAGAAAGCTAAAGAAAGAGGATTAAAAGTAATTATTGCCGGTGCAGGTGGTGCAGCGCATTTACCCGGCATGGTTGCTTCTCTTACTTCTCTGCCTGTTATTGGGGTTCCTGTCAAATCTTCTAATTCCATCGACGGATGGGATTCCGTTTTATCGATTCTTCAAATGCCCAATGGCGTACCCGTGGCTACGGTTGCTTTAAATGCTGCAAAGAACGCAGGGATTCTGGCCGCACAAATTATCGGCGCATCAGATGATCAGGTTTCAAAAAAAATTAACGAATACAAAAGCTCTTTGGACGCGGAAGTGCGTAAGAAAGTAGAGAAAATGAAGAACGATGGTTGGGAGAACCAGTTCGATAGCTGAAACAATGCTACACTAAGCAGGCGTCTTGATCATAACAATCTTTGGGGAAATAATAATTTTTTTCGCCTGGTGAGTTATTCACCTATGTGTAAAAACATGCATCTCTTTATACCCCGATACTTTGAAAAACTTTTGGTACGAAAGGTGTGAGACTGTATTTTTGCACCCCGTTCAGATAAACGGTCTGAACAACAGTTGATCTTGTAGCTCAGTTGGTAGAGCACATCACTTTTAATGATGGGGTCCTGGGTTCGAGTCCCAGCGGGATCAC
>WUUC01000177.1_pt1 | contig 55319 bp, 39 predicted proteins | sample 6278441 | NCBI WGS metagenome assembly WUUC01 (sample SAMN13675441, study PRJNA597444) | soil metagenome | isolation source: soil | place: USA: Washington | collected 2017-10
GTCGCGCGCTAACACGGGCGATCACCGAAAAGAAATTTCAGGTGGTTGGGCGGCGGTTGCGCGACGGGGGTGGACACCCCCCAAATCTTTTCGGTGTTTCGGTCCGCTCTTTTCGGTGGCTAACGAACGCCGCTCGTCGCGCGCTAACACGGGCGATCCGTTGGCGCGGGACGGGACCGAGACACGCTTCGACCGAGAGCTTCGGCTCGCGAGGCCTAGGTCCGATAAGAGACGTTATGTCAAATCGCCATCGGAGCAAAACGCACCGAAAAACAACGGCTTGCCTCTTCCTCTCCGATCGCGCTCCAGTCGAGCCCGCGAATGCGACCCTGGTTGTTTGCGCCGCTGATCCTGCTCCTCTCCGGCTGCCCGAAGGCGTCCGATGAAGGTGGCCAATGCGCCGAAGACTCGGATTGTTCGAGCGGCCAGACCTGCCTCTACGACCAGAACCTTTCGACCACCTACTGCACCGGAAGCTGCGTGCGCGACCTGGACTGCGCCGCGAACCGCTTCTGCAGCACCGGCTTCGACAGCAAAGAAAGCGGCTCCGCCGAAACCGCGTTGTGCGTGGAGCGCGTTCGTTCGTGCGACAGCGCCGAGCTCTGCAATGGGCTCGACGATGACTGCGACGGCGTGATCGACGGCCCTTCGTGCACCCCGATCACCGGCTGCTTGAACGACGCGGTCTGCGGTGCCTTTTATTGCCAAGCGCCGAGCGGCCGATCGGAAGCCGTTTGTCTGGCGCCGAACAGCTCCGCGGCGCTTCGCTTCGGCGACACCTGCACCTCGGGTGTCGAGTGCCCGAACGGCGACTGTTCGAGTGGCCAGTGTTTGCCGTTTTGCCAGGCCGGCAATCTCGTCGACTGCAGCGGCCCCGATGAGTATTGCGCCATCGCCGCCGGCCCGCGCGACCAGCCGATCCACAACGCGTGCATGCAGCTGTGCGACAACCCCGGCGACTGCACCGCGCCGCAAGTGTGTCTCTGGCGAAGCGCGTATTTCGGTCCGGGCGCCTCGCGAAATGGCACGGTCTATGTGCCCGTGTGCTCCCTCCCGGGACCGGAGCGCCTTCCGCTCGGCGCAGCCTGCAGCGGAAACGACCTCGAGGGCGACGACGAATGTGCCTATGGCCTCTGCTTCGGCAACGTGTGCACGCAGCTGTGTTCGGGTGCCGGCAGCGACTGCGGCGCGGTCGGCCCGGAGTTCGTCTGCCTCTCGACGGTGCTCCGCTACATCCCGAACGTCTTCGAAGAATTCATCTGCGCGAGGCCCGAATGAACCGCCTGTCGATCTGCGTTTTGCTGGCCTCATTTCTGGTCTCGGCCTGCGCTTCCGAGCGGAACGTGCAGCGGAGCTTTGCGCGAAGCGATCTGTCGGAGGTTCCGCTGAAGACCGTCGAGGTGTTCGTCTTCGTCGCCGGGCCGCCGCGGGAATCCGGCGACACGCTCGACGTGAAGTCCTTCGATCCGCCCGAAGAAGATCTGCCGCTCGCCGTCGGGAACGCTGAGCCCGCGACGCAACGGGCGTTGACCGCCGCGGTGCGAAGCGCGCTCGAGGCTGCGGGACACCGGGTGATCTTCGCCGGCGGCCAGACGCCCGCGATCCAGACCAGCTCGACAGCGACGATCACCGACGACGGTCCCGGCGCGGCGCGCGTGGAACAAGCGCCCTTGCCGCCTTCGATGACCCTGCGCGAGCTGCGCGAAAAGAGCACAGCCGATGCTATCCTGGTCGTTCGGGCAGTACCGGTGGATCGGTTCATCATCGACTTCGGCGCGGGCTCGCGCATCGAGATCACCGCGCTCGGACGCGAGCGGGTCATCGAAGTGAAGCCGGTTCCGCACCAAGGCCGGCTGATGGTCGGCCAAACCTTCCTCTTCGACCGGAAGACCGGCGTGCGCCTGTGGACCAAACAGATCCCTGACTTTCCGGACGGCGGCCACCTCACCGATGGTCACCCTTTTCTCTCCTACGGCTTCGTCGCCGGACCGACCGAGACCGTGACGCCGCCTTCGCAAGACGATCGCGCGCAGCCGGCCGCACGGGCCTTTGTGTCCAAGATGTTGGCCGATTTTCCGAAAGCGCAGGAAGGCACGTCCGAGATGCGGGCGCGCCTCGACGATACGGACGTCGCCGTCGAACAAGAAGTGCAGAGCTTCTTCGACGAAGGTCACCTGATGTTCGACGTCGCCGCGCGTTTTCAGCACGGACCGACGACGATGGGGCTCGAGCTGCAAAGCCAAGCGCTCCCCGAGCTCACCACCGGCGCGCTTTCGCCGAACGGCTCTTTCGGCGTCGTCCCGCGCGCGGGTTATCTGACTGCGGGCGGCTGGGCGTTCTCGCTCGCCGCGCCGCTCGCATTTATCCCGAACAGCTTCTCGCGGAGTTATCACCGAGACGCCAACGAGGGCGATCAGTTCCTCGGCGATGCGAACGCGAAGGTGAACGTCTCGGGAGGGATGAGCTTCGGCCTCGATGCCACCGTGGGCCCGACGTTTTTGCTTTCGCCGACGATGATCCTGGTGCCGAACGCGGGCGCGTTCTTCGAGGTCTTATCCTTCGATGCAACACCGAGCTCTGTGGTTCGCAATGCGTCGCGCACCCGACTGGGCCTCGTTGGGTCCACTGATCTTTGGATCAGGCCGAGCCCTTCGAGCACCTTCTTCGGCCGCGCCGGCTTCGGGCTCCGCCTTGGCGTGGACACCACGGGTGATCTCGCGTTCGGCGCGCTGTTCACCGCGGGTGCGGGCATCTTTTTGTAGGCGGACCATCCTCCCTCGCGACGCCCGGAGAAGCTTGTGCTAGTTTAGCCCCGGCGTGGCTCACCTGACGCTCGTCCTCCAGGGCCGGGAGGTTCGGAAATTCGTTCTGAACCCGTCCGTTACGACCATCGGACGCGCCCAAGACAACGACATCGTCATCAACAACCTCGCGCTCTCGCGCCGTCACGCCCAAGTCGAAAAGAAGGGAAATCGCTTCGAGGTCACCGACCTCGGCAGCCAAAACGGCGTCTACGTCAACAGCGAACGTGTCCGCGGCGCGCGCGCGCTCGGCAATGAAGACACGATCACGCTCGGCACTTATCACTTCGTCTTCAACGACATCGAGAGTGATCCGGACGTGAAAGCGGTTCCGAAACACCGCATCGCCGGCGAGATCACCGGCAACGACGTGATGAAGAAGCCGGAGCCGCCGCCGCCCGACGAACACGTCCCGCTCTTGGTGCTCAAGTACAACGACGTGGAGCTGCAGCGCTTTCCGCTGAAGAACGAGATCTCCATGGTCGGTCGCGCCAAAGATTGCGACATCCAGATCGCCGAGCGCCGGCTCTCGCGCAAACATTGCGAGATCCACCGAAAAGACGGCCGCTTCGTGGTGCACGATCTGGGCAGCCAGAACGGCACCTACGTCAATCGCAAACGCATCCGCGATCCCCACGTGTTGGAAGACGGCGATGTGTTGAACTTCGCGGAATATTCGGTCCACTACCTCGCGGACAACGCGAAGTACGATGGGCCCGATCTGGTGCATGCGCGCAGGCAAGCAGCGAACGCGCGCACGGGACAAGCCGGCTTTCAGGGTGGGCGCGAGTCGAACGCGCCGGGGCCGCGGCCGGACTCGGGGATCGAACGCGAGGAGACGGAGTTTCCGGAGGCGTACGGCGAGCAGTACGACGACGCGAACGCGCCTTCGATCGTTCCGAACGGGGACGAAGATCGCGTGCGCCCGCAGGACCTCGAGGATCCCGAAGACGATCACGGCGATCCGCGAATGCCGCTGCAAATGTCGCCGGTCAATGGGCGTCCGAAGGGCGATCCGTTCATCGAAGATCCCGCGAAGAGCAAAGAGCGCCGCAAAAACGTGCCGCCGAATCGTGTCCCGCGCGAGGCCCCGCCCGCGCAAAAGACGCGCGACGCCCGGCCCACGCGCGAGCTTCCGCGCGAAGAGCGACGTGAGCCTCCGCGCGAGGAACGTCGCGAGCCTGCACGCGAAGAGCGACGTGAAGCTCGAGCCGAGCCTCCGCGGGAAGCGCCGCGTGCTCGGCCCTCCCCTGGGGCGGAAACCGGGCCCTCCCCCGTCGTCGAAAGCCGCCGTCCCGCTGGGAAAAAGCCGGTCAAAGAGCTCCCGCAACGCGCGAAGCCGGAGATGGAAGACGTGCCCGACGACCAGGGCGACATCCTCCCCGACGAGGGTCTCGAGGATTGGTACAAGGCGCGCGAAGAGAAGTCGGAGGTCTTCGAACGCGAGGATTCTTCGGTGCTCCTGCGCGGCAAGTCTTCGGTCTCGAAGATCCTGAGCACGATGATGGTCGACAAGAAGGAGCTCGACCGGAACCTCGCGGTGAAAGCGAAGCAGCGCCGCTTCTTCGTCGACGTGCGCCACGGAAACGAAAAGATCTACAGCGGGCCCCTGATGCAGCAGGTGACGATCCTCGGAACGGATCGCGACGCCGACATCCAACTGCGCGGCCGCTACGTCGCTGGACGCCACTCGATCTTGGTGCGCGTGAAAGACTCCTTGTTGTTGGTGCGCCTCGGCTCGTCGTCGGCGGCGCGCGTGAACGGCCTGCCGAAGCTGCAAGCGTTCTTGAAGACGGGCGACGTCATCCAGATCGACGAAACGACGATCAAGATCTCCGAGGATTGAGCAGCTGATCCGCCTTGTCCGAAAGATCAGGGACCTCGCGCGAGGCCTCGACGCGAAAGAACGCGCCGTCGTACTCCACGTCGCTTCCTTGAGGCAGCTCGCGGTAATCGCGTCCGTTTTCGATCAACGTGCCGAACAAGGCGTCGGCCGCGTCGACCACCATCTCCCAAGCGTCGCGCTCGCCGGCGCCGCGGAGGTACTCGACGGTGATCAGGTAGATGTTTCTTCCCGAGGTCAGCGTGACCGTCACCAGCGGTTGGCTGTCTTTCGAGGTCGACGTCTCGGCGGTGATCCGCTCGTCCTTCTTGATCGGGTACCGCTCCGAAAGCAGCTCGGCGATCGCCTCCGTGTCGGGCGCAGGTCCATAGTCGCGATCTTGCTCGCTCACGGGTTGAGCTTTGTCCCCACCCGCGCGGAGGCGCAAGCAGAAGTCCTCTCGGCCTATGTGCGAAGCGGCGTGTCCGAGCTCTACGAAGGGCGGCAACAGGCGCCGCTCGAGCGGACCGGCACGATGTTTTCGGTGGAAGCCGGAGTGGTTTTTCCCGGGGAGGCCAACTTCCAATTCGAGCTCGGGGTGCGCGGGCGTTCGTTGCTGGAGCAGGCCTCGCTGCTCCGGCGAAGTTTCGTGGTGCGCTCCGTCGGTGTCACGGGCGGCGCGCGCGGACGCCTCTCGGTGTTGCCCATCGAGCTCGGCTTAGTGCCCATTATGACAGGTGGCCTAGAGATCAGTACGACGCGCGACCGCCTCATGCTCGGCGGCTACGAAGAGCGGCTCGGCATCGGCCCGCACCTGGCGCTCGGCGTGGAGAAACGTTTCTCGATGATGACATTGTCGTTTTTGCTCGATGCGCGGGCGGAAGTGGTGCCGGCGTCGTTCGAGCTGGGCTTCGCGCTCGAAGTGCGCGTTCCTTGAGCGACGAAGATCAGGGATAAGATTTCGCGAGGAGCTTCGGCAACGCGGTCTCGATCGGCTCGCTGCCGTCGAAGCCGTCGAGCGCGCGCATCACGAACGGCGCCCAGCGCAGATCCGCTTTGTTGAGGTCCTGGACGAAGTCGTCTTCGGCGTCTTTTTTTGCGGACGTTCCGGCGAGCTTCGCTTGAATCTTGAACGTGAGCGTCCGCGCCAAGGTGTCCGCGAGGTAGCTCTTTCCTTCGGGCCAGTATCGCGTGATGCGCGAGGTGCCCTTCAGCGTGTCCCAATGTTTCGCGTATTTCGAGCCGCTCGGCGTGTTCCACACCTGATCGACCGCCGCTTCGACGTGACGGCGGAGCGCACCTTCCAGGATCGACTTTTGCGCCGCCGCGAGGCCCGGTCCCGCGATGATGTACGTCTTATCTTTGGTGCGGACGACGCGAACGCTGTCGTGTCCATCGAGCGGATTCGGCACCACCACCACGCTCGTCGGCGAACGCAGCTCTTTGTTGCCGAGCTGCTTTTGCGCTTCGCCGAAGTCTTTCTCGAGACGCGCCTTCAGATCTTTCGACAGATTGCGCTGCTCGACAGCGATGGAGTCGAAGAGCTTCACCAGATCTGCTTTTTGGCGGAACGCCTCCAGCGCGGCGAGCGGCTCGACCAGCTTCTTCGCTTCCGGCGAGAGATTTTGCGGCGACTCGCTGAGGATCGCTTCGAGGTAGGTCTCGATCTCCGCCGGGTTCGCGTCGAACATCGCGCGGATGCCGCCCATGTGCCCGTCGGTGTCGGCCTTGCGCAGCGCATCGCGCACCGAAACGCGCAGCGTGTGATACACGGGCGCGCGAAGCGGCGGACCTTTTCGCTGCGTCTCCTCGGAGAAGCCGAGCCCGTTGAGCGCGGCGAAGAGGACGAAGACACGTTCGTCGCTGCGGATCTCGACGCCGTGCGCGGTGATCAGCTTGTCCGGCGCATCGATGATGCCGGTCGAGGTTGGAAGCGTGGTGAGCAGAGCGCTGAGAACTAAGGCAGTAGACACGTTATGAGCTCCTTCGGGCCGCGGGCATCATAACCAAGTCAGACGGGCTCCCATAGTTGGGTATTCTTCCCGCATCAGAAATTCGCGTCGGCTCGGGCTCAATTCGGGTAGAACCGTCCGGCAGCCTATGAGACGTATCTCGCTCGTTTCCGCGCTCCTCTCATTCCCTGCGATCGCGCACGCGACGACCGCCGGCCCCGTCCTCGAGCTGACGGCCTCGCCCGCGACCGCGGCCCAGCGTGCACCGTCGATCTCCTTCGACGGCACGCGCTACGTGATGGTTTGGGAGGACAGCAGAAACGCGGCCACCGGCCTCGATCTCTATCTCGCCCGCATCGGCGCCGACGGGGTGATCCAAGACGGGATGATCGGCCTTCCGGTTTTGACCCCCGCAGTGAACGGGAATCAAACGGAGCCACAGATCGCGTACAGCGCGCTCGCCGGAACGCACCTGATCGTTTGGACAGATCCGCGAAACGCCTCGAGCGACGTGTACGCCGCGCGTTTTCTCTCCGGCTCCGGCTCGGTGATCGAACAAGGCGGCGTGCAGATCTCCGACAGCAACGATCCCGAAGGTTCCGCACACGCCGCTTTCGCGACTCAATCTTGGGCGGTCGTGTGGCAATCGACGCTCGCCGGCGCCTCCGAGGTTCGCGTGCGCCGCGTTTATCCCGACCTCACCTATCTCGACCCGGGCCCGTTCGCCCTCACCGACGGGCCGGCGGTCTTCGAATCGAAACCGCGCGTGCTCGGCTTGGGGACCAACTTTTTGGTCGCCTGGGAAGACGATCGGAACAGCGCCGTCACCGGTCTCGATCTCTTCGGCCGCGTCATGCCGGACTTCGGCAACGTCGCCGGACAACCTGGCCTTCCGATCAGTACCTCACCTTTTGGACAGCTCTACGTCGACGGCGTGGTGTTGAGCCCGTCGACGATCGCCTACGTCTGGGAAGACGATCGCCTTGGCCCGAACGTCGACAGCAACATCTGGCGCAACCTGTACAATGGATCACTCGCCCCGCTCGCTGCGGGAGAAGCTGCGGTCACGCTCGCCGCCGCGAACCAGCAACGCCCGCGCGTCGCCGGTGGATCGAGCGGAGCGCTGGTCATCTGGCAAGATCGAAGGAGCGGGCCGATCGGCAGCACCTTCGGGGCACGGCTCGACGCGAACGGCGCGGTGCGCGACGCGGGCGGCTTTCCGCTTTTGGCGTTCAACCAAAACGCGATCGAACACGCGGTCGCCAAGGGACCGAACAACGACTATCTCGTGGCTGCGGTGCGTTTCGACGCCGGCATGTCGAAGGTCTACTACCGCATCGTGCGCGATGAAGATCCTTCGGGCGTGATGACGCTCGGCGGCGCAACTTCGGTTCCCGCGAACGGTACGACGACGGCGAATGTCACTTTTGGACCGGCGCGCGGCGCGAGCAACACCTTCGACGTCGTCGACGGCACGCTCTACACGCTCGAGCTTTCGCGCGCGGACGTGACGGTGAATGTGGCGGATGCCGATCCGGCGCGGCCCGGTCTTCAAGTTCCGTCGATCGCGGGCGCGGTCGCGTTTGGGCTCAGCAGCTTGGAGCACGGGCCGGTGACGCTGACTTTGACCTCGGTCGAAGGGAACGCGACCGGCTCGGGCGTCGTCGACTTTTTGAACGTCCCGCCGGCGGTGACCAACGCGGTCGTCAGCCCGCCGAATCCGAGATCGATCGAAGATCTGACGCTGGTCTATACCTATGAGGACGTGAACGGCGACGCCGAAGCCGGCACGCGCATCGAGTGGACCAAGAACCTCGCGGTGCAAGGGCAGTTCAACAACCAGCTCACGGTGCCCGCCTCCGCGACCTTCCGCGGTGACGCTTGGCGCGCGCGTATCACCCCGCGCGACGGGCTCAACGACGGCACCTTTGTTTTCTCGAACACGGTGATCATCGGCAACACGCCGCCTTCGGCCGCCGACCTCGAGATCCTCCCGGGAACGGGCGTGAAGACCGGGACGATGTTGCGCGGCCGCTACCGCTTCGACGACGCCGACTCGGATGCGGAAGCCGACTCGGAGATCCGCTGGTTCGATCGCGGGAATGAAGTGCTCGCGCTCCGGGACCTGTTCGATGTGCCCGCGTCGATGGTGGTCAAAGGACAGGTCTGGACCTTCTCGGTGACGCCCGACGACAGCATGGAGCTCGGCCCGACCGAGACCTCGCCGCCGGTGACGGTGGAGAACTCCATCCCCGTGGCGAACGCCGGCGTGAATCTGCGCGTGTTGGAGCGCCGCTCGGTGAGCATGACCGGTCTGATGTCGAGCGATGTCGATCCGCAGGACACGCTCACCTATCAATGGACGCAGGTCGGCGGGGCACCCGAGGTGGCGCTCTCCGATTCCAGCTCGGTGACGCCGTCTTTCAATGCGCCTTCGATCTCCGTGACCTCGATCTTCAGCTACGAGCTGGTGGTCAGCGACGGTGAAGAGAGCTCGCCGGCGGATATGGTGGTCATCGAAGTGACGCCCGTGCCCGATCCCGACGGTGACGGCCTCGATAACGAGGAAGAAGAGCTCTACGGCACTGATCCCACGCTGAAAGATACGGACAGCGACGGCTTCGATGATCTCGAGGAGCGCAACGCGGGCACGAACCCGCGCGACAGCGATACCGACGACGACGGCATTCGCGACGGCGTCGAAGGCACGCCCTGCCCCGACACCGAGCCCTGTTTCGCCGAGGATCCGCTGAACGATGTCGACGGAGATCTGTTGGTCGCCGCGCTCGATCCGGACTCGGACAACGACGGGATCTTCGACGGCACCGAGCTGCGCGTGATCAGCCCGCCCTCGGGGACCTCGACCGCGTCGATGAGCTTCATCCCGGACGCGGATCGCGCTACGTACACCAATCCTGTCCTCGCGGACAGCGACGGCGACACGGTGATCGACGGAAACGAAGACGCAAACCACAACGGGCGCGTCGACGACGGCGAAAGTGATCCGAACAACCCGGCCGATCCCGAGCGCACCTGCACCGAAGGCGGCAACGAATGTCCTCCGGGAACGGAGTGTAACGGCGGCATCTGCTCTTTGCCGGTGATCGCCGACGGCGGCTTGATGTGTACCGCGCTCAACCCGCTCACCGAGTGTTGTATGGGGACCTGCGCGAACGGCACCGCAGTCTCGCCGGTCTGCGCCAGTCAGGGCGTGATGGAGTCGTGCCCGGTGGGTGCGGTGCAGTGTCAGGTCGGTTCGTGCTCGGAGCCGGATGGGCCGGGCGGCGGAGACAGCGGCTGCGGATGTACCGCGACGCGACCTGTCCATTCGGACACTGATCTTTGGATCAGCGGGCTCGCCTTCGCGCTCGTAATACTAACGCGAGCACGCCGAACGCGGCGATGAGCTCCGCAACACTGCCCTCGTGAGGGCCCACAACCCCGCGAGGAGCGCCGGCAGCAACACGCCCGAGGATCCGTGTGTCTTCGCGGCCGAACAGCTGCAGCCCGCGCTCGGAACATCCACCGGCGATTCTTCGCCCCATCCCGAGAAGTTACCGGCGAGATCGAAGGTGGCGTAACGGAAGCTGGCTTGGTCCTCCTCTTCGCTACCTGGCCAAGAGTACAGGCAGGCCCCCTGCCCCATCCTCACCGGCTCGTCGTAGTAGCCGAAAGCGGTGACCGAGGCCTGGTCCTTCAAGCCGTCGAGTGTCGAAGCCCCGTTCACGTCGATCAGCTTGATGGGGTGCTCGCCTTGGAGCGTAACGGTCACCGCGTAGTAGCCGCTGTTTCCGCAGCTGCTCTCGCCGCCGAGGCCGAAAAAATCGAAGTCGGGGTCTTTGGCGATGGTCTCCTGCGCCGTCTCTACCGGTGGCTCGGGCGCTTCGTGATCGGCGGGGCGGTCGACGGTGAACCTCTGGGGGCCGGCCCAGGTGTGGAACGAATAACGCCCGCCGAGCGTCAGCTCTGTAGAGGGTGTGAAGACGAGGATCGTGCCCGCGTTGCTGAGCAACTCCTCGGTCGTTCCGGGAATGAGGTTTCCCTCTTCGTCGGACAGCGCCGGATCCGCCCCTCCCCACGCCCCGGACCACAAGCGTGTGTTCGTCGGGACACCGGTCTGCCCATCCATCGGAGCGAAGAACCGTTCGCCGGGGAGCGAGCAGCTGCACGCTTCACTGTCCTTGGGGACAGCGATAACCAGCGCGGCGACCGGCAGGACGAGCGCCAAAGCGAGCTTCATCTGAAGAGCAGACACCACGTGAAAATCAAAAAGCAAACCGCGTACCAAAAAAGCGGCGCGGCGCTCAAAACGGCTGGCCGAGCTCGTTGAGGTTCACCTTCAGCTCGAACGTTTGTCCCGCGTCCACGCGGACTTTTTGCTCGTGCCGCTTCTTGATGTCGGCGTTCTCCATGACCACGGTATGCGTGCCTTCGTAGATCTGGAGGTTCGGCAGCGGCGTGACACCCATGTCATGCCCATCGACCTCGACGCGTGCCCAAGGCTGGACGCGGAAGCTGAGCCAGCCTTTGCGCCCGCGGATCTCGAACTCGTGTATCCGATCCGCCTCGATCTCGATCATGCGCTCCCGCTCGAACCCCGCGCTCTCCAAAGTCACGCGGATGCGTCGCGTGCCGGCGGCGACCCGAAACGGCCCGGCGACCCCTTCCGCGGTGGCGATTCCGAGGACCTGATCTTCAGACCAGACCGATGCGCCCGGCTCGGTCATCACCGTCATGCGCCCGAAACGATCCGAATTCGTGGCACGTTGTTCGATCGGCTTCGGGCCATCTGTTCCCGCTTTGGAGAACGCGCCCGCGAGCTGCGCCGCGACGATCCCTGCGAGGATCGCGGCCACGATCGCCCCGAGCGCGATCGCCACGCGCGGCATCACCGTCTTGTGGATCTGCGTGCCCGTCGGGACGTGGCGGATCTCTTTTTTCGGATCACGCGGGCCTCGATCGACTCGTGGCGGCAGGGCGCTCGGCGCCGTGAGGCGAAGTTTCGGCGCGGAGACCGGCGCGTTCGAAGCCGCTTCCGCCACCGTAGCGCGCGCACGCACCTGCTCCGTGGGCTCCGCTTTGCCGCGGGTCTCGTCTGATCTTTCGGGCAAGATGGTGCGCGGCCCGGTTCCGTTTCGGAGCTCCTCGCGGCCGACGCGATGTTTGTTCGATGGCTCTGCTTGATAGACCGGCTGCGCCGCGACGGTCGGCAACATGTCCGCCGGCGGCTGTCCCCGCGTGATGCTCGCCGCCCCCGAAGAAGGTGCGGGATGCGAAAAAGGCGACGACGGCGAAGTCGCGCGCGGCGGTGCAGAACGCTCCGGCCGGATCACTTCGGTCGGCACGCGCGGCTGGCTCCGGCCCTTCGGCGAGATGATCGTCGAAGGCGGCTCTTGCCTCGTGTCCCCGGGGACACCTCCGAAGTGACGGATCAGATCCTCTTCGTCGAGCTCGGGCGTGGTGCCTTCGGGCTCGTCGTCTTCCGTCGGGACTTCGTAGTGCGCCGAATCGTTTCGCAGGCGGCCGAGGTGGGTGTCCGCGTTCCCGGTCTGCTCTCCCGGCTCGTAAGGATGCGACACCGAGACCGACAAACGCGATGAGCTCCTCATCGGCGTCGTCGACTCTTTCATCTCCTCGCGCACTTCATCTTCGCTGGCGAGCACCGGCGCGCCGAGCTTCTCCTCTTCGTCGAGGCGATCTTTGAACAGATCGCGCATGAAGTCGGCGATGACCTCGCGTTCGACGTACAGCTCGGAGGTGTGGAGGAAATCGTAGAGCGCGTCCGAAAAATCCTGCGCGTCGGGGTAGCGATCGTCGGGATCTTTGGAGAGCGCTTTGAGGAGCACCCGCTCCAGCTCCGGCGGATAACCGGACAAAGCGTCGCTGGGGAGCACGTATTCACACTTGATGATCGCTTGCAGCGTGGCGAGCTCGTTGTGTCGCTTGAACAGACGCGTGCCGGTCGTCGTTTCGTAGAGGATGATGCCGAGCGCGAAGATGTCGGTGCGGTGATCGATGTTGTCGCCGAGCGCCTGCTCCGGCGACATGTAGCTGTATTTGCCTTTGAGCACGCCGGCGCGCGTTTGATTCACTTTGTTCGCGGCTTTGGCGATGCCGAAGTCGACAACTTTGACGCCGCCTTCGTAGGTCACGAGGATGTTTTGCGGCGAAACATCGCGGTGCACGACGCCCATGGGACGGTTCGCGAAGTCGGTCAGCTTATGCGCGTAAGAGAGCCCGCAGGCGGCGTCGGCGATGACGCGGATCGAGTGTGAAAGCGGTAGGCTGCGCTGCAGCTTGTACGCGCAGTTGTAGATGCGGCGGATGTCTTCGCCGTGCACGTATTCCATGGCGATGAAGTACGCGCCATTGATCTGGCCGATGTCGTGGATGCGGACGATGTTCGGATGTTCGAGCTGCGCAGCGATGCGCGCTTCGTCGAGGAACATCGAAACGAACTCCGCACTTTTGATCAGGTGCGGCAGGATTCGTTTGATGACGATCTGTTCTTTCGGCTTTTCGTTCGGATGAGCGAGGAAGATCTCCGCCATCCCACCGGTGGCGATCTTCCGAATGAGGCGATACTTCCCGAAGTCGCTCGGGAGGACGTCCTCGACCCCCACCGACACGCGCGAAAGCTACCACATTACTCGAAAGAGGAGATGTCCCCGGCCCCGGCGCGAAGAACCTTGGGCGTTTCTTCGGTCCAGTCGATCACTGAGGAGGGGGCCCCGTCGAGGTGTCCGGCGTCGAGGACCAGCGCGACACCCTCCGCGCCATAGTGATCGGCGAGCGTCGAGGGCGCGGAAGGGCCGGGCTCTCTGTCCTCCTCGTCGATGATCGCGCTGGTGGAGAGCAACGGCCGGCCCAGCGCCTCGATCAAGGCGAGCGCCACCGGATGGCTGGGCAAGCGGATGCCCACGGTGCGGCGTTTGGTATCGCCCATGCGCGGGGCTTCGCGCGTCGCTTTCAAGACGAAGGTGTACGGCCCAGGTAAGAGGCGCTTCATCACCCGGAAGACCTCGTTGTCGATCACCGCGTAACGGCTGGCGTCGGAGAGGCTCGCGCACACGATGGAGAGCGGCTTTTTTTTGTCGAGCTTCCGCAGCGCGTAGAGGCGATCGATCGCCGAGCGGTTTTCGATGTCGGCGCCGAGGCCGTAGATCGAATCCGTGGGATAGACGATGACGCGGCCCTCTTCGAGCTTCTGTTTCGCCTGCTGTATTTTCCGCGGCTCGGGATGATCCGGATGGATCTCGAGAAGCGGCGCGCGCGCGCGGGCCACGCCGACCGAACTAACACTTCTCGCACGCGCTTGACAGGACTTCGGGCGTCGAGCAAAACGCCCCACCTGGTGCAGCGCAGCGACGTCGAAGAAGGTGGACTTGTTCTACGAGGCGGAGGGGCAGCCGCGGATGACGCAAACGAAGCGCTCAGTGAGGCGCAGCCGAACGAAGGGTCCGCAGGCACGCTTGTCGTGCCGCTAACGGACCAGGACCGCGCTTTGTTGGAAGAGGCGATGAAGCTGACCGGCATGACCGAGCCGAGCGCCGTTCTATTGATCGCGCTGAAAGAGCTCGTCGAACGTCAAAGATTCCTCTCGTGGGTCGCCGCGCATGATCGTAAGGAGCGAAGCGGGACAGCTTAGCTTGAGCGAGAAGAACGATTCCGGCCTCACCTATCGAGATGCGGGCGTCGACGCCGAACGCGGCGACGAGCTCATCGAACGAATCGCCCGCTTCGCCAAAGCGACCCATCGGCCCGGCCTGGTCTCCGGCATCGGCGGCTTCGCCTCGCTGTTCTCACTGAAAGACGCGCTCGGCGGTGCACCGCTGAACGATCCGCTCCTGGTCTCCGGTACAGATGGTGTCGGCACCAAGCTGAAGGTCGCATTCGCGGCCAACAGACACGACACCGTGGGCATCGATCTCGTCGCGATGTGTATGAACGACGTGCTCACCTGCGGCGCGATCCCGCTCTTCTTCCTCGATTATTTCGGCACCGGAAAGCTGGAGCTCGGCACCGCCGAAGCGGTGATCCGCGGGATCGCTGAAGGCTGCCGCCGCGCGGAGTGTTCGCTGGTCGGCGGAGAAACGGCGGAGCTCCCCGGCTTCTACGAAGACGGCGAGTACGATCTCGCCGGTTTTGCGGTCGGCGTGGTCGAAAGATCAGAGGTCATCGACGGCAAAAGTGTCGTCCCCGGCGACGCGATCTTGGGGATCGGGAGCACCGGTCTTCACTCGAACGGCTATTCGCTGGCGCGCCGGGCCCTGTTCGATCGGGCGGGTTACCGCATGGACTCCATGCTCGACGGCCTCGAGCGCCCGCTCGGTGAGGTGTTGCTCGAGCCGACTGCGATCTACACCTCGCTGATCCGCGCGTTGCGCGGCAAAGTCACCATCAAAGCGCTGGCGCATATCACCGGCGGCGGGCTCGAAGGCAACGTGCCGCGGGTGTTGCCGAACGGCGTGGTCGCCGCGCTCGATGCGCATAATTGGCCGCGCCCCCCGATCTTTGCGGCGATCGAACGTGCCGGAAACGTGGCGCGCGCCGAGATGTACAAGACCTTCAACATGGGGATCGGGCTGGTGATCGTCGTCTCGGGAGATCAGCGCGATGCGGCGCTCACTGTCCTCAAGGACATCGGCGAAAAGGTCTATTCGCTCGGCGAGATCAAAGAAGGTGCGCCGGGCGCGGAAGCCGTCGCCGAGCTCACGGGGATCTGAGAGCCGTGGCCGCGGTGAAGAAGAGCGCGGTGCCGATCGCGGTGTTGTGCTCGGGCTCCGGATCGAACCTGCAAGCGTTGCTCGACGCCGATCTTGGCCCGGGCAAGATCGCGCTCGTGTTGTGCAACGTACCGGGCGCGCGTGCGCTCGAGCGGGCGAAGACGGCGAACGTCGAGACCATGGTGCTCGACCACCGCGTCTTCGACAGCCGCGTCTCTTTCGATCAAGCGGTGGTCACCGAGCTGAAGAAGCGGAAGATCGAGTGGGTGGTGCTCGCGGGCTTCATGCGCATCGTGACGCGCATCGTGCTCGAGGCTTTTCCGGATCGCGTGGTGAACATCCACCCTGCCCTGCTCCCTGCTTTCCCGGGAATTCACGCACAAAAACAGGCGCTCCACGCCGGCGTGAAGCTCACCGGATGTTCGGTGCATCTGGTCGACGAAGGGACCGACACCGGGCCGGTGTTGGCGCAGTCGGCCGTACCTGTCCTTGCGGACGATGACGAGCCGCGGCTCTCGAACCGCATCCTCGCCGAGGAGCACCGGCTCTATCCGAAGGTGGTGCGCGCGCTCGCCGAAGGAAAGTTGCGCATCGACAAGACGCTCGCGAAGAAACGCGCCTTCCTCGAGGGCTACGTCCCTTGAGCACGCGGCACTACGACGTCATGGTCGTCGGAGGGCGTCTCTCGGCGACGATCCTCTCCGCCTTGCTGGCGAAACGTGGCCTGCGCGGGATGATGATCGATCAAGGTGAGCTCCTCAGCTTGGATGGAAAGCTGCTCCCGGATCTGGTGACCGCGGAACAAGCTTCGCTGGCCATGGAGATCGTCCACTCCGAGCTCGGCGTGCGCGAAGATCTCAAAGTGCGTTGCCGCGCGGTGACGCCGATGATGCAGGCGATCTTTCGCGATCAACGCGTCGATCTGACACCGGACAAGAAAACCTTGATCGCCGATCTCGGGCGCGCATTCTCGGACGATCTCGGTCCGCTCGAAGCCGCGTTGCTGGCGCTCGAAGAGATGGAAACGCAGGCCGGCTCGTTTTTGGCGAACGCCGGCGAGCTGCCCGCGACCTCGTTTTTCGGGCGCCGCGCGGCGATGTCGGCGGCGCGCAAAAAAGCGGATCTCACCGCGACCGTCGAAGCCGCAAAGATGCTCGAGAACCTCGGTCCCGAGCTGACGGAGATGTTGTTCGCGCCGCTTCCGTTCATCTCGCACATCGACGGGCGCCGCGGCTCGGACGTCACCGTCGCGCGATTTGCGCGGGTGATCGGCCGATTTTTCCGCGGCATCGCGCGCCTCGACGACGGCAAAAGTATGCGCGAGCTGTTCCTCGACGTCGCCGAGCGCAAAGGCTTCGACATCAAACGCGGCGCGGTGGAGTCGATCGAGCCGAGAGGCAAACAACTCCACGTGCGCCTCGCGGGTGCCTCCGAGGCGCTGCTCACTTCCGATGTGTTGATCGATTGTTCCGCGGATCTCTCGGGCCTCGACACCATCCCGCACAAACAACAGAGCAAAGAGCTCGCGCTGATGCTCCAGTCCGCGAAGCCGAAGGGCCATTTGCACGCGTTGTCGATCGAGGTCGATGCCGAGGTCGTCTCCCCGGGGATGGCGGACTATCTGTTGTTGTTGAACGGACGCAAGGATCGCACGCGGTTTCGCTCGAACGATCCCGACGCCGAAGATCGTCCCATCTTACTGACCAAAAGGACAGGATCTTCGCCGGACCGCATCGAGCTGATCGCGGTGCATCCGGTGACCAACGTCCACGAGCACGCGCAGCGGATCGAGGAACTGGAGACCACCATCCGCGCCCGCGTCGAACGCCTGTTGCCGTTCTTGCCGACCGGCAATCCCGAAACGCGTCTCCTCAATGCGCGGAGCGCGCGGCCGCTGCTCGCGCATCCCCTGTTCGAGGCTGGGCTCGATCCGATCGCCGGCATGTGCGGCGTGCCCATGCGGACCAGCTTCAAGAACATCTTCGTTGCAGGGCCGGCCGTGATGCCGGGTCTCGGCGTGGAAGGCGAATATTTCACCGCGCTGCAAGCGGCGGATGCCTGCGAAACCTTGCTCAAAGGGCACAAGCGTCCCAAGACGCTCGCGCAAAGAGCGACCGTCACCGCAGTCGCGACCTAACGGACGAGAATCATGTCGATCTCGACGTGCGCGCCTTTGGGGAGGCCGGCGGCGGCGACGGTGGCGCGCGCGGGTGGATCCTTCGGAAAATACGCGCCGTAGATGGCGTTCACCTTCGCGAAGTCGGCCATGTCCGCGAGATAGATCGTCGCTTTGACCACCTGATCGAAACTACAGCCGGCAGCTTCGATGACTGCAGCCAAGTTCTGCATCGCGCGTTGAGCCTCGGCTTCGACGCCGCCCGGCACCAATTCACCGCTCGAGGGATCGAGCCCGATCTGCCCCGAACAAAACAGCATCTCGCCCAGAGCGACCTTGATCGCCTGCGAATAAGGACCGATCGCCTTGGGCGCACCCGCCGTCGAAATCACCGTCTTCGCCACGTTACGCTCCCACGCGCTCCACCGAATGGACGCCCTGAATACTTTCGATCGTCTTCATCACCGTGCGCAGCTGGCCCGCGTCTTTGATCGACACCATGAACATGTTGATCGCGTGGTTATCTTTTCGCGCGCGACAGTTCGCGTTCAAGATGTTCACGCCCGCCGCGCTGAACGCTTGCGACATGGTGGCCAAAAGACCAGGTTTGTCGTCGGTGACGACTTTGAGCTGAACCGAACGCGCGACCGAGGCTTTGGAATCCCAGCTCACCGGCACCTTGCGATCCGGATCGAGCTGCAGCGCCTTCGGACAACTGATGGCATGAACGGTGATGCCGCGTCCGCGCGTCACAAAACCCATGATCGCGTCGCCCGCGACCGGGTTACAACACTTCGCGAAACGCACCAACATCTCGTCGATGCCTTGGACCGTCACGCCCGAGGGCGACTTTCGCGCCAGCGCGTTGATCACCTGCGAGAGGCGCGACTTCGGCTTGTCTTCGTCCTCGGGACCTTTGTCGATGAGCTCTGCTGGCAAAACGCGACGCAAAAGATCCAGCGCCTTCACTTTGCCGTAACCGACGGCTGCGAAAAGATCGTCGAGCTTTTGGTAACGCGAGCCTTCCAGCGCTTTGTCGAAGTCGTGTCCCTTGGTCATCTTGGTGAGCGAGCGGCCGTACCGCTTCAGCTCTTTTTCCACGATGTCTTTGCCCATCGAGAGCGCACGATTTCGCTGCTCTTTGCGCAGGTAGGTTCGAATGCGCGCCTTCGCACGCGCGGTTTTACAGGTCGCGAGCCAGTCCTTGTTCGGGCGCTGGTTCGGGTTCGTCATGATGTCGACCGTGTCGCCGTTCTTCAGACGATATTTCAGCGGCACGATGCGCCCGTTCACCCGCGCACCCGAACAGTGATTTCCGACCTCGGTGTGGATCAGATACGCGAAGTCGATCGGCGTCGACGAACGCGGCAGCTCCTTCACGTCGCCCTTCGGGGTGAAGACGTAAACTTCGTCGGAGAAGAGATCGATCTTCACCGTGGCGATGAAGTCGGTCGGATCGGTCAGCTCCTTCTGCCACTCCATCATCTGGCGCAGCCATTCGAAGCGGTGGTCGCCTTGACCGATCGGTAAATTTTCTTTGTAGCGCCAATGCGCCGCGATTCCGTGTTCCGCGATGTCGTGCATGTCGCGCGTGCGGATCTGGATCTCCACGCGCTGCGCTTCCGGCCCGATCACCGTGGTGTGGAGCGATTTGTAGCCGTTCGGCTTCGGCATCGCGATGAAGTCTTTGAAACGGCCCGGCACCGGCCGCCACGTCGCGTGACAGATGCCGAGCGCTTCGTAGCAGTGACCGATGGTGTCGGTGAGCAGACGGAACGCGATGATGTCGTTCACCTGCTCGAGCTCGATCTCCTGCGTCTTCACCTTGCGCCAGATCGAATAGAAATGTTTGACGCGACCCTGCACTTCGCTCGGCAGGCCGCTCTCTTTCATCTTGTCCCCGAGGATCTTTTTGACGTCTTCGATGTAACGATCGCGATCTTTCGCGGTCAGCTCCATCTTGCTCGACAGCTCTTGGTAATCTTTCGGATGGAGATACTTGAGGCAGAGATCTTCGAGCGCCGCCTTCATCCAAAAGATGCCGAGACGATTCGCGAGCGGTGCATAGATCTCCAGCGTTTCGCGGGCGATCCGCTCTTGTTTCTCGGGCTTCATGTGCTCGAGCGTCCGCATGTTGTGCAGGCGATCGGCGAGCTTCACCAAGATGACGCGGATGTCTTTGGCCATCGCCACCAACATGCGGCGAAAGTTCTCAGCGTCTTTTTCGTAGCTGGTGTTGTACGGGATCGTCGAAAGCTTGGTGACGCCGTCGACGATCTCCGCGACCTCGCGCCCGAACAATTGTTCGAGCTCCGCTGCGGTCGCGAGCGTGTCTTCGATCGTGTCGTGCAGAATGCCCGCGCAGATCGCGAACTCGTCGAGCTTCATGTCCGCGAGCAGATCGCTGACTTCGAGCGGATGGATGAGGTACGGCTCGCCGGACTTTCGCACCTGACCTTGATGCGCTTTCGCCGAGTAGACGTAGGCTTTCTTGATCAGATCGAGGTCCGCGTTCGGGTGGTACGACTGGACCTTGTCGATGATGTCGTTGAGGCGAAGCATTCGTGGGTTGCAAAGAAACGTTAACACCCTGCGTTAACGACGTACAAGCGTGACGGCGCCACTCGGCGGAGCCCGGGATCTACCCCGTGGTCTTCTCAGTTTGTCGTGATAGCTTCTTTCGCGTGGCGGAAGGCGAGACCACGGCGGAGCACGAGCGCCTTCCCACGCAAACGATCCAAAAAGACGAGGATCCATCGGAGACCAGCTTGCCGGTGCTCGCGGCGGAGCCTCCCGCGCAGTCGGTGATGACGGCGACCTCCCCTTTCGCGGGCTTGCTCGCAGAAGCGAAAGCGCCCGCCCCGCCGAATTCCGCGCCGAATCCCGGGATCAGCCCTTTTGCGCCCGCCTCGATGCGGAGCGGATCGACGGCGAACGCGGGACCCATCCCCCAAATGGGGAATGAGGCGTCGCAAGCACGCACCGAGGTGAAGGCGCCGGCGACCGGGACCTCGACGGAGCGCCGCATCGGACCGTATCGCGTGCTCGAGGAGCTCGGCTCGGGCGGCATGGCGATCGTCTACAAAGCGTTGCAGCCGTCGCTCGATCGTTTGGTGGCGATCAAAGAGCTGCGTCCCGAATACGTGAACGATCGACAGATCGCCGCGCGTTTTTCGCGGGAAGCCGCGTCGCTCGCCACGCTGCAACACGGAAATATCGTCCACATCTTCGATTACATCTTCGACTACGAGAGCGCGCACATCGTGATGGAGTACGTCGAAGGGATCGATCTCTTCGACATGCTCGCGGCCTGCGATCGCGTGCCGGCGGAGGTTGCGGCGATCATCGCGACGCAGGTCGGCGAAGGCCTGGAATACGCGCACTACCGCGGCATCGTTCACCGCGACATCAAACCGTCGAACATCCTCGTCTCCAAAAAAGGCGAAGTGAAGGTGATGGACTTCGGCATCGCGCGCGATCCCGGAAACAGCGAGCTGACGCAGGTGGGAATCGCGGTCGGCACACCCGCTTATATGGCGCCGGAGCAGATCCGCGGCGATCGGATCGACGCGCGCACCGACATCTTCGCGGTCGGCATCGTGCTCTACGAGATGCTCGCCGGTGAGAAGCCGTGGGCCGAAGAAGAAGGGCGCTCGATCACCGTGAAGGTGCTCGATGAAGCGTACACGCCGATCCAACAACGTTTGGACTCGGTGCCCGAGGAGCTGGCGACGGTGATCGATCGGTGTCTGGAGAAGGATCCAAAGGATCGCTACCAGTCGATGTACGAGGTGCGCCGGGATCTCGAGCTGTTCGTGAACCGCGTGGTGCCAAGCGATCCGCGCGGGCGCGTGGTGTTGTTTTTGCGCAATCGGAGCCTGATCACTGAAGGTGAAGCTTCGAGCTTTGTCTCGCCTGATCTTTTGGCCGACGCTTCACTTCGCCGCCGCGATCAAGGCATCCCGTTGCCGCCCGCACGTGCGCTGATGAAACCGGCGGCGATCGCCTCCGCGGCGGCGTTCGGTGCACTGTTGGTGGCCGCGTTGCTGGGCGCGTTTTTGCCCTACGGACACCGCTTGCCCGACGATCGGCCGAAGGTCGTTTTGAGCGGCGGTCCTGCCCTGTCCTTATTGCCAGCTGTCCAGAAGGACATTCCAGAAAAAGTGGAGCCGCAGCCGCAGCCGGAGGAGGAAGCGCTGCCGCCGGGCGACGCGCCGCGACTCGGTGCGCTTCAAGGCGGGGTCCAAAAAACTTTGGTGGGAAACGAAGGTTTCGTGCGGGTGATCGTCGAGCCTTGGGCGCGGGTCTTCGTCGACGGGGAGCTGTTCGACGTCACACCGTTTGCGCAGTCGATCCCGCTTCCGCCCGGCCAACACCGCCTCGCGTTTCGGAACCCGTACTTCAAGCCGCTCGATAAATACGTCGATGTCGCCGCCGGCAAGACCGAGGTCCTCAAAGTGACGCTCGCCCCGAAAGATGAAGGCGACGAAGCCGAAGATGCGAAGCCTGAATAAGCTCGTCCTCCTCGCGCTCCTCTGCGCGACCTTCGAAGCACGCGCCGATCAGCGCGGCGTGCTCCACAAGGTCTCCGAGAAGATCGAAAGTTACGAAGAGCTCGCGGAGCATTATTACGGAAAGCGTTACCTCGCGGCGCACCTCCGCATGTTCAACCGTCGCGCCGAGCCGCTCCCGAGGGGCACGACGATCATCATCCCGACCTACACGCTGCTCGCGGTGAAACCGAAACAGACGTTGCGGGAGTTCGCGGAAACGAACCTCGCCGATCCGGGCCGCGCGGACTATCTCGCACAGCTCCACGATCTGCGCGGAAAAGAGCGGCAATCACCGCGCCCCGGCACTCGTTTGAAGGTAGTGCAGTCGCTGAAACACATGGTGCGTCCGGGCGAATCGATGAAGACCATCGCGCGCCTGTATTACCGCGACGTGGGCAACGAACGGGTGAAGCTGCTCGTTTTGTACAACAAGCTGAACGGACCGCAGGTGCGTCCCGGGATGGCGATCCGCATCCCGCTCGACGGCGCGGAGTTCAATCAAGCCGTGGTCAGCGCGCGCGGGAAGAAGCCGTTCGAACGTGCAGCGCCGCAGGTGGCGGCTGCTGTCCAAGAGGACAGGAAGCCGAAAGTGGTGCGCAAGGTGACGCCGATGGAAGTGATCGAGGTCTCGACCGCCAAAGAAACGGCGCGTCCCGCACCGGAGCTCGACGAAGCGATGGAGACGCTGGAGCGTACCTGCGACGACGGCCACTACGAAGCGTGTGAGGTCGACGCAAAAAAGGTGTTCGAGGATGCGCCCGCTGCGCCGACCGCGAGCCGCGTCGAGCTGCTGCGCCTGCGTGCTTTTGCGCAGATCGCGCTCGGGAAGAGTGAAGACTCGAAAGAGACGTTCAAAACTCTGCTCAAGCTCGATCCCGAATACGATCTCGATCTGTACCGGACCTCGCCGAAGATCCTCGACGTCTTTCAGGCCGTCGCCGAACGCTGAGCTCATTTTGCGGGGACGCTAGCGCCGCGACACGGAGCGCGGCGTCACCGAGATCGCCGAACGGGTGCGCACCGGCGGCGCGAGCTCTGCGGGCGCTTCTAAAAACGGCAGGCGTCCCGGATGCCATCCGAGCCCGAGCCGTAACTTCGCCGCCAGACGCGCCGCGAGCTGTTGCACCATCCCGTGTTTTTTCTTGGCCAAGTTTTCCAGCGCAAAACCGACGCGCGCGCGCAGCGCTTCTTCCGCTTCTTCACCGGGCGGATCGGCCCTCGTCACGCGTCCGTCCGAATAGACGACCTGCCCTTGTACCCAAACTTTGCGGACGATCGAAGATTCGCCTTGCACGATGATCCGCCGCGCGACCAGCTCGTGATCTTCGGTCGGCTCGGCCTCCACATCGATCAACATCAGATCCGCGGGCTGCCCGACTTGGATCGAGCCCGACGCGAGGCCGAGCGCGCTCGCACCCCCGCGCGTGGCGATCTCCAGCGCGTGGCTCGCCGCCTGCGGAACCCGGCCCGCGAGCCAGCGGTACAAGAGCCGCACTTCGCGAAACAGATCGAAGGCGGTGCGCGTCGCCCCGGACTCGGAGGCGAGCCCGAGGTTCACCTTCGCCGCGATCAACGTTTCGATCGAAGGCGACGGTGCACCCATCAACAGATCAAAGGCCGGCGTGAGCAACACCGACGCGCCGGCCGAAGCCATGGCCGAAAGGCCACGTTGCGAAATCAGCGAGCGCCCGGTTCCGTGCACCACGCTCAAACCGCGGTGAATGGCGTTCGCCCGTTCGAGGCGTTTCAAGCCGCGATCGTCGCCGGGCAAAGAGCCGAGGTGCACCACCATGGGAATGTTGCGCTTCCGCGACGCTTCGGCGGCCGCGCTCAGATGTTTCATCGACGTGCGCTCGGCATCGCCCGCAAAAATTGCGAGGCGCACCAGCTTCGATGCGCCGCCGGTCTCCAGCTCCGCGGTGAGGACGTCGAGATCACGCTCGATCGAGGTCGTCTCGGCGACGTCGAGCGGTGCGACCAGCCGGACGCCGAGCTTCACCGCCGCGTCGATCGCCATCCGCCGGCCTTGTTGGCGGCCCGCATCGCCGAACAAGGTAGTCCCCGTGCGAAGCCCGCGCACGAAGGCGGACTCCGCTTGGACGCGCATCTCTTCTTCGCCGAGCTCTTTCAACCACGCCGGGACCTGCATGCGGCGAAACGTTCCCGGATCGGTGTCCGCGACAAAATAACGATCGAGCAAGGTCTGATCGAGGTGCGCGTGTGCTTGCACCAAGCCGGGCATGATCACGCCCTGCACTTCGGTGATCATCGCGCCTTCGTTGTCGCCGACGCCACCGATCGCCGCGATCATTCCATCTTGAATGAGGATGTCGCTCTTTCTCAGAACGCGCCGGCCGTCGAGCGCGACCACCGTCGCTCCGCGAATGACGCGACGCTCGACCACTCGGAAGTACGTATCACAACGCGCGCGGCCGATACCAAGCGCGGATGATCGCTTCCGCCGGTTTCTTTCGCGGCGAATAACTCCGATCGGTAGGACCTCCGTGTCCAAACCAGTTCCAAAAGTACACGCCCTCGAGATGCGGAGCGCCGGACCATGATGCGACGAACGCTTCGTACGCGCGCCGCTGTTCTTCGAGATCGATCGCCGTCGCGCGCGTTTCGTCCCACGGATATGCGGCCGCGCCGTCGATGCTCGGATAACCGAGCTCCGTGAGCACGATTTTCCGGCCGACTTTTCCGGAGAACTCAGCGAGCAACGATTTGATACCCATCCAGGCGAGTGAAAGCTCGGCGGAGGTGGCGTCGTTGCTTCGCGTCAGCTCGAAGTAGGCGGTCAGGCCGACGACGTCGACCAGATCCCAAAAGCTGACCTCGCGAAAATGATCCCAGTTTGCGCTGTAGATCAGCTCGAGCTGCGGCGCTTCGAGGCGCAGGCCCTCGATCAGCTCCTTCCAACGCGCACGCATGTGCTCGCGCGAGACCAGCTCGCTCCCGACGCACAACCGATCCGCCCCACCCTCTTTCGCGAGGCGCGCAGCGCGGCCGATCATCTCGCCGTAACTTTTCCACCACGCGTCTTCGTCCGCCGGTGCGATCCGGCCGCGCCACTCGTCGCGTTTTTTGGTTTCGATCAGCCGCAGGATTGGAAAAGCCATCACCTTCAGGCCGAGCTTTTTTGCGTGGGTGATCGAAGCGGTGATCTGCGCGTCGGTCGCGCTCCAGCCCGGAACCGATTTGATCGTACTGGCCGAAAGATCATCTTGCCACCACACCCAAGCGATCGACACGTGGGTCGAGCCGGTGGCCGCGATCTCGTCCAGCAATCCTTCGTACCTGTACTTTGGATCAGTGGAGAACAGGCCGAGCGCCATCCCGCGTTCCGCCGGAGGTGAGGCGACGAGCGTGAGCAGCAGCGCGGCGATCACTTGGTCTTCGCTACGATCCACACGTCGGACAAGCTCTTCAGCCAAGCATCGAGACCTTTTTCGATCCGCGTCTGGCGGAAAGAGAGCAACACGGCGCGCAGCTCGTTGAGCTTCAGATCGTCGATCTCCGCGTCGAGATCGCGCCCGATCAAGAGCGCGAAGGCGAAACGATTCTTCTTCTCCACGCGCGCGAGCTTCTCCAAACGTTGGATCTGCTCTTTGTCGAGCGGGCATGCTTTCGGCGTCTGTCGAACCGCGGCGATCGCTGCCAAACACGGCATCGCCAAGGTGTCGGCGCTGCGGATCGCTTCGGCCGGCTTCACTTTGGCGAGCGCGAACATCCGGTCGACCAAAGCGGCGGCGCGCGGCGTCCGCGTGCGATCGAGCAGGACCACGCGTGCATTTTTTTCGCCGAGCTTGGCCAACACCTTCGACGCCGGACGTGCCCAAGAGATCAGCTCTTGTTCGTCGCCGCGCGTCGCCACGATCACCAGCGCATCTTTCGGAAGCTGGGCGAGATCCGCGCCGAGCTTTTCGATCTTCTCCAGGCGATCGATGTCGAGGCGCGTCGCATCGCGCGCCGTGTTGCCGGCGATCGCACCGCCGAGGATCGACGCTTCGTTCGCCGCACGTGCACATTTCTCCGGACCTTCGCCGAGCTCCACCGAGTCGAAGCAGAGCTGATCCATCGACGGATCACGCTGTGGAGCGATGAACGGCGCCACGGAGAGGCGTTGATAGGTCTTCGCCGCTTCGAGCTGGGTGGCGCGCGGGTCGTCTTCCCACACCGCACGTTCGGTCAACAGATGCGCGCGCGTGGACAACACCGCGGCCAGATCGATCAGCTGCCACTTTTGATCGGGCTCGACGGAGACGAGCTTGATCGCTTCGTCGAGCATGCCCGGCGCGTAACCGATGGCTCGACCGCGCGCGAGCTGCGCTTCGATGTTCGCCGCAAGCGCGATGGCGTGGACCGAGCCTCCGGCCATAGCCGTGCGTGCGGCGTCGAGACCACCCGCGAGATCTCCCGCTGCAGCTTTGAGGCGCGCGAGGATCAGATCGTGGCGGTACGGATCCGGGATGGCCGCTTTCGCACGCGTCACCAGGTCGAGCGCGGGTGCTGGATAGTTTCGCGCGCACGACGTCGCGACGTGCTCGATGGTGTCGAGCGCCAGCACTGCGGGCAGGCGATCCTGGCCGATCGAAAACGACGCCGACCACTTCGCGACCTCGACGAATTCGGCGCGCTCTTTTTCGTCCGTACAAATCGGCTCGACCAGCGGATACAAATTTTTCGCGCGATCGAAAGACTCCGGATCCTGCGAGAGCAGATTGCGGATCTTCACGAAGCGCGTGTCTTCGCGTGCGCTCGGAATGTTCGGGTTCGTCTTCTTCGTCTCGGGCTCTTTGGGCGCCGCGTGCTCCGGCTCCGCGGGCGGCGAGGTGCACGCCGTCGCGGCCACCAGCCCAAAAAGAACGAGAGCGCCGATGTTCCTTCGTTCGAGGAAACATCGGCGCTCCCGCACGCCCAACCGTTTGATGCCTGACGCGATCCCCACAACAACCCGCACGTTGCTGCGAGGAAAGCTTGCGAACGACGCGGAGGCAAGCTCGTGCCGCCTCCCCTTCAGAGACTCCACCGCGATCGCGGGCCCCATCTTCCGGGGACGCTCATGGGGTTCGAGCCCCTTCAGCGCATTGACCCACGTCCAGCCGCTGCTCAGGCTCCTAGCCCGAGCACCTCGCCTCTCATGGGGTTTTGGTCCCCATCGAACCCCGTGCTTTCGGCTTCACGGTGAAAAAAGCGGCGCGACCTCCACTGCTACCTCTGCGCGCTCGCGCGTCACGGCCTAGGAACCGCATCGCGTCTTTGCGCGCGTTGGCAACCAACGCAGTGCCCTTCGCGCCGAACATTTTTCCCAGCGCTCCAACCGCCGAACCACGGCTGCCTCTCCAGGGTCTGTTCCCGCCGGGCGCGACGAGCCAAAGCCCGTCTCCTCCCGCGTGCTTCGCCGGTTTCAGCTTTGCGAGCCCCCACTCGAAGGCTTGCAAAGACAAACCGATGCACCTCGGAGTCTTTACGCTCCGACAGGTTCGCCAACTTTTTAGGCCGGCATCCCCTCTTGAGGTTCCTTCGCGCCTTCGGCATCTCTCGGGCTGGCCCGGAGGGCCCCGAGCCAATCCGCCAGATGCCGCTCTTGCGACGACCATCGCTCCCCACCGCGTCGTTCGCGGGAGGGAACTTCGGCGGAGCCAAAATTGGCGTCAACCGGATTTTGTAACGTGCAGGCGACGGACTTCGTAAGATCGCGAAACGAAAGTCGGTCGCTGATGATCGGAGATCTTTCGCCCCACCCGCGCCGGCGAAATCGCGAAAGCGACGCACAGCTTCTTCGACCTCTCGGAGAACAACTCTCGCGCGCGCTCGCCCGCTCGTCCTTCTCTCCCAACGACTCGAGGGCGTCTGCTCGCGGATCACAGCGCCGTTCAATGCTTCTCGCGAGAGGCTCGTCGGAACACGTCGCCGCTGAGCACGCGGCCATCGATCGAGGCTGAAATCCACGCGGCCGAACGATTTCCGTCGCGAACGGCGCTCGAAGCCGCATGGTTCAATGTGGGCAAGAACATTTCGCTCGCAAATTCGCGCGGCAAATAGTCCCGCGTCGAAATAGGTAGCCGCTGCGAGCCCAAAAGCGAGCGGCGGGATCGAGCCGGGGTTCAAAAGTCTTAAGAATCGTTTGTACTGAGAAAATCATGGGCTAGATTCGATTCTTATGGAGCCCCAAGCCCAAGCCGGTTCGCAGCGTTGCGGTGCCTGCGAGTCCGACAACGCGACTTCGGCGCGTTTTTGTTTCAAGTGTGGCGCGTCTTTTTCGCCGCCTCCGGCGTGTCCCGCATGCAAAACGGAGCTCGGACGCGAGGCGCGCTTCTGCCCGGCGTGCGGGCTCAAGGTCGTCGGACTGCGGCCGGTCGCCACACAGAGCGCGCCGTTCCTGTCGGCCGCCGCGGCTGCACCGGTGCGCGTCTCGGTCGAGCCTCCACCCGTCGAGACCTCGCGGGACGCGGCGGCGGAGGTCAAAGCGCTCACCGATAGTCTGCCGAAGGCGCAGCCCAAGGGGAGCAGCTCGAACATCGTCGGCAACGTGCTGCTCTTCGTCGCCGCCTGCCTCGTCTTCTTGGTCGTCACCTACGCGGTGAACAAAGACGCGCCCAAAGAGATCAGCCCGTTTCAAGGTGGGCCGGCTCCGGGTGCGATGCAGAAGTCGGCGAACAACGAGGCGAAGGAAGCCGCGCCGGCGGCGAACAACGGGGCACCGATCTTCGGTACAGTGAAGGTCGCACCTGATCTTTCGGCCAGTGCGCCCGCGGGCACGGTCTTCATCATCGCGCGGATGGCGGGCATGCCCGATCGCGGTCCGCCGATCGCGGTGGTGAAGCTCGACAACCCGTCGTTCCCGGCGAGCTTCGAGATCGGTGCGTCGAACATGATGAGCCCGGAGCTCGGTTGGTCGGGGCCGTACGATCTCTACGTGCGGCTCGACGCAGATGGAAACGCGATGACCAAGGCGCCGGGCGATCTCACCGTGGAGAAGCCGGTGGCCAAAGTGACACCTGGCCAAAAGAACATCGAGCTGGTGCTCGACAAGAGGTTATAGGCCGTGGGCAACGAGGTGCCACCCGGCTTTTTTGCGTCGCTCAACAACACGGGGCCAATCCCGCCCGACGAAACGCCGACCAAGAAGGCGAACGTGGAGATCGATCTCGGAGGCGACGAAGCGCGTTTGGTCGTGGAGCTGATGAGCGATGGACGCCTGCGCGCGCCGGTCCAAGCGACGCGCGAGATCCTCCGCGACCGCATGAAAAAAGCGGAGGTGATGCGCACCGGCCGCGAATGGGCGGTGTTGCGGACGTTGGAAGAACATCCGGTGAGCTCCGCGAAAGAGACGGAAGCGAACCGCGAAGTGGTCGCCGCCGGCGTGGTCGGTGAAGGCGGCCTCTCGCTGATCGATTTCATCGGATTTTTAGCGAACGGGATGCAAACGGGCGTGTTGACCGCCGCCCACGGCGATGTGGAACGTTCGGTCTATTTTTTCCGCGGCGACGTCGTCTGGGCGTCCTCCACTTCGCCCAATGATCGCCTGGGCGAGTTCTTGTTGAAGCGCGGCCGCGTCACCCGCGAGCAGCTCCAGATCGCCATCCGCGACGGCGACCGGCGCATCGGCCGGGCCTGTGTGGAGCGCGGTTTTATCGCTGCACACGAGCTGTACGCCATGGTGCAGGCGCAGCTGACGGAGATCTTCGATCGCATGTTGGCCACCGAACACGGCGTGTGGTCCTACGCGCGTGTCTCTTCTTCGCAGCTCGCCGACTCGAAGATCCATCTGTCGACGCAGGGCCTCTTGGTCGATGCGTTGCGCAGGCTCGATGAGCTGCAGATCTACCGGCAACGGATCCGCACCGCGGACGTGTTGATCGAACGTGTCCCGAAGGCGCAGCGGCCGGAGACGAATTCCAACGAGACCGGCGATCTGATCCAACAGATGGATGAACATCTGCGCGACACGGCGAAACAGCTCCTCCGCGTCTTGCCGGGTGCGGCGTCGATCTCCGAGCTGATGCGTCTCCTCGGTAAGGGCGAGTTCGAGGTGACGCGCGTGGTCTATCACCTGCTTCGCCGCGGCATGGTGCAGATCGTTTCGCACAACGAGAGCGGACCGATTCCGCGACGCGTGAGCGCGTTGACCAAGACGCAGGCCGGCGAAGTGATCTCCACCTATTCGATGGCCATCCGCGAGATGTTCACCGAGGTCTCGCGCGTCGGTGCCGCGGAAGCGTTGTCGAACGCGGCGAACGCCTTTTTGAGCGACGAGACCACGACGTATTCGCATCTTCTCCGCGCCTGTACTCTCGGCCCGGACGGCTCACTCGACGAAAACGCGCTCGCTTCGGCGCTTCAGGGCCTCTCGCTCGGCGCGCAGGAGCTCTCCGACGCGTTGTCCGAGCTGATGTTCTTCGTCCTCTTTCAAGCGACTGAATACCTCGGGCGCCGCCGCGGAGACGATCTCGCGCGCCGCGTGAAGATGATCGTCGGTATGCTCGCCGGAGTCTCACGCGATGAAGCGGAAAATATTTGAAGCGCTAGCGCTCGTCCTGATCTTTTGGACAGGTTGCAAATCCGAAGAAGCGCCGCCCGATGCGGGCATCACCAAAGTGTCGATCGAGGATGAGGAGCTCGGCTTCTCGATGGATCTCACCACCGACTGGATCCTGGCCCCGCTCGATAAGACGAAGACGCCTTCGGTGCTCGGTGATGCGCGGCGACTTCCGATCAAGGGTCGCCCTTATCTCGTCGCGCCGCGGCTCGTGGTGGCCGCGGATCCGACGGACGAAAAAGATGCAGCTGCGGTGATCCGCGCTGCGGAGATCGACCTGCGCGCCTTCGGCGAAAAGCGCGGTGTGGCCGTCAATCGGATGGCGATGAGCACGCGGCGTGCGGGCTCGTTCGAGGTCGGCGATGTGGAGCTGGCCTACGCGGTGAAGTCGGGTGACAGCGCGCGAGAAGTCGTGCAACGCTCGATCATGACGCGGCTACCGAAGAAGGAAGGCACCGCATTCGCGTTGACCGTCACGGTGACCTACATGGCTGAGGACGCGGATCTCGTCATGCCGGAGATCCAGCGCATCCTCGCCTCGCTGCGCATCACAGAGGACCCGAAGAATGCAGAATGATGAACCCCTCGTCCCGTTGCTCCGCACGCCGGAGCGAAAGCCGATCCCTGGCCTTCCGGACGAGCTGATCGAGCTTCACCTCCACGCGGGCGGCGCGGTCGCTCCTCACATCTTGTTCGGCATGGCGCACGAACAAGGCATCAAGCTCCCGACGAAAAACTACTTCGAGTTCGTCGATCTCGTGACCTCCTCGCCCGACAAGGTGAAGAGCCTCGAAGATTATCTGCGCATCCTCCACCAATACACCGAGAAGATTCAGTCGAGCCCGCACGCCATGGAGCGCGCGGTTTACGAGATTCTCGGCAAAGAGTTTCGCGGCTCACGCGTCTCGACCATGGAGCTCCGCTTCAATCCGATGAAGCGCAACTTGGGCGGAGAGCGCGATCTCGACCACATCATCCACGCCGTGCTTCGCGGGATGGATCGCGCGGTGCTGGAGTACGGAATCCGCGCGGGTTTGATCTTTTGTTTGGCGCGCGAGTTCTCCGCGGACCTCAACGAGATCATCGTCGACAAAGCGATCCGCTATCAAAAACGCGGCGTGGTCGGCATCGATCTCGCGGGCACCGAAAAAAACAGCCTGGAGCTCGATCCGAACGCGGTCGGTCGTTTCGCGGAGATGTTCGAACGCGCCCGTTCCGCCGGCCTCAAGACGACGGTCCACACCGGCGAGACCGCACATACGAACGCCGATGGCGTCATCGCCACGGTGAAACATTTGAAGGTCGATCGCATCGGGCACGGCATCCGCTCCGCGTACAGCGAAGAAGCGATGAAGGTGCTGCGCGAAGAAAACGTGGTGCTCGAGATCTGCCCGACCTCGAACCTTCACACGCGCGCGGTGAGCGGTCTCGACGAGATGAAGATCGTCCTTCGCCGCTTCATCGACAATCGCGTGAAGTTCACCATCAACACCGACGCGACCTATATGCTCGCGACCGATCTGCGACGCGAGGTCGAGCTGCTCGTCACCGCCGGCATCCTCACCGGCGACGATGTCGCGCAATGTTTCGCGACCGCGCGCGAAGCGACCTTTATTCAGTAACGGCAGCGCGCAGCGGGATCTGCACCAAGATATTGCGCGTGTTTTTCGGGATCGGCACCGCCTTCGAGACGGGCTCGTGCCCTTCGCGCACCAAACGCAGCTCGTAGGTCACGCCCGGTTGCAGGCCACCGAGCGTAGCCGGTGTCTTCGCGGGTTGGAGCTGGCCGTTCAGATAGATGTCCGCGCCGTCCGGCATGGTGCGGATCGTGAGCTGCGGATCCTTCGACAAGATCCCCGGCAACACCAGCGCCGCAGCGATCGCCAACAGCGCGAGCAACACCATCACGCCCATGATGGTCAGGATCTTCACGCGCGAGCTCTTCGGCGGCTGCGACAAACCGAAGTCGAGCGGCGGCGCGGCGACTTGGAATCCTTCGTGCGCGTCGGCCGAAGGCATGGCGAGACGAAGCCCGGTGTCCTCGCGCGGAGGCTCACCGATCGAACGGACAGTCTCGCGGATCTGGCGCGACACCGAGTTGTTGCGTCCGCGCAGCGAAGGCACCGGCGCGCCCGATGCAGCCGGCGGATTCTGCAAGCTGATCGAACCGTTTCGCGCGAGGACTTGGAAGCCGGAGCGCGTCGAGCTTTGCCCGATGGGGATCGACAACATCTCCGAGAGCGACAAGCTCGCGGGTGGCACGTTGGTGCTCCCGATCGCCGGACCGTTGGTGCCGGGCGCGGGCGTCGGCGGATTCAACGGCGGCGGGATCTTCGCGGCGACCAAAGACGGGCTGCGCGTCGGCTTCGGATCCATCCTCGGAGGAACGTCGTCGTCGAGCGAGAAATCGTCGAACGCGTCTTCGATCAGCTTCGCGGCGTCATCCCGTCTTCTCGCGGTCGGCATCGGCGAGAGGCGCGACATCGAACGTACGCTCGGCATCCCTTCCGTCGGCTCGTGATCGCGCGGTGAGAGCTCCGGCTCCCAGCTGGATGGCCGCGGCAGATTTTTCAGCTGCGACTCTTCCGCGGTCTCGCCGGCGTCGGTCATCTCCTCGGAGAAGTCGTGTCCGCGGCGAACCTTCGCTTCCACGGCCGGCGCCTTCGACAGCTTGATCGCACCGATGCCCCGCCCGCCCCTCTTGGGTTTCGGTTTCGGGGACTCGGTCAGCTCGGAGCGCTCCGAGAGCTCGACATCGACACCTTCGTCGCTGCTCTGGGATCGTTCGTAGGCCCCGCCCTGCGGCGGTTTGAGCCCGGAGCTGACGAAGTCCGAGGTCACGCCGGCGACGGTGCGTGAGTCGGAGTCCACGTTTTTACTCGTGCGTGGAACCGGGAGCGCGGGCTCGTCATCCATGGAGCGACGCGTCTCGGTGTCGAAGGAGAAATCTTCGCTCTCTCCGTTTTCCTCGTCCTCGAGCGCAGCCATACCCGCGATGGTCGCGTCCATGCTGTTCGGCTCTTGGTCGAAGGTGTGCGGCTGATCGTCGTCGCCGAGCCCGGTGATCTCCGGGTCAGGTATCCGGCGGTGATCCATCCCGCCGAGATCGATCCCGCTCATCGTCGCTTCGGCGCTCTCGTCGGAGAGCTCGCCGGGGCCCATGGCCCGCAAAACGTCGCTCGAAAGGGAGAGCGAGTTGATCGTCGGATCGCCGCCTTCGGGGAGCTCGTGTCCATCGGAACGATCGCGATCGACGACCACCACCGGTGACGGCAAGGCGTCGTCGAGGAACGCGTCGTTGGTCGCGGTTTTGTCGTCCCACAGATCGAGGTCGTCCGACGACTTCTCTTCGCTCGACAACCCCCAACCGGGCGCTTCCCCGGACCTGTCCGGAGGACCAGTGTCCTTTATGCCAGGTATACTTCCGGACAACGAAGGGTCCGCGCCGAATTCGGCGAGCTCGTCGTCGGGGATCGGCGGCTGCGCGTCGGGATAACCGACCGTCGCGTCCTCCCAAGGATCGGCGTCGTCGGAGTCGGAGGCGGCGGAGAGCTCGTCCTCTTCGCCGACATCCTCGAGCAAGCTTCCGCCGCGCGACGGTTTGTTGCTCGGCGCGGTCTGCGGCGGGATCCACGTCGCGCCTTCGACGTGTCCCAGATCTTCGTCTTCGCCGATCTCTTCGATGTCTTGATCGGGCACCAGATCCGGCGCGAACTCCGTCTTCGAATCGTCGTAGAGCGCGGGCGACTTCGCTCTCTTCGCGACCTCCGGATCCATCTCCGGCTCGCCGACGTCGGCTTCTTCGGTCTTCTGCTGTTGCTTCGGCGGCTCCTCGCCGGCGAGCATCGTTTTGTCGTCGGTGAAGCCGCTCGCTTCGTCTTCTTTGGTGCGGCGGCCGTGCTCGATGACCCCTTCTTCGATCCACGCCTGGCGGCCGGAGGTGTCTTCGCGCTTCAACCCCGAGAGATCGCCGAGCGCGGTGGACGGCGCAGGGATCGGCGGGCGAGCGACGGGCGGATAATTGACGCTCCCGCCCCCGCGTCCGCGCGCGAGGCCGACCGCACCCGAGCCGTCGTCTTGGCCGGCATCGTCCGGAATGCGCGCATCGGAGAGCTCGATGTTCTCGCTGATCTCTTCGGCGGGCTCTTCGTCTTTGGGCGCGGATTTGTCGGAGGCTGCGCCCTCTTTTTCTTTGGGGTCGTCGAGGTCGGGCAAGATGATCTCGCCGACCCCTTTGAAGACCATGGTGCCGCCGCGATCGCGCGACAGCTCTTCGGCGAACAGATCGGTCACCCACTTGCTGATGACGATGTTGTTGCAGCGCTTGCCGGTGCCGGCGACGAAATCTTCGAGCGCGAGCTGGAGCTCCTGCGCCGAGCTCCAGCGATCGGCGTAGGTTTTGGAGAGCGCTTTGTCGATGATCGACGCAAGGCCATCGGGGATATCGGAGTTCAGCAGCCGGCAGTCGACGTGTTGTTCTTGAACGATCGCCTTCAGCGTCTGGATCGAGTTCTCTTTCTCGAACGGACGGCGGCCGCACAACAATTCGTAGAGCACGATCCCGACCGCAAACAAGTCGGAGCGCGCATCGACCTCGTCGCCGCGAATCTGCTCCGGCGACATATATGCGTATTTGCCTTTGAGCACGCCCGCGCGCGTGTGCGCGATCTTCGTCGCGGCTTTGGCGATGCCGAAGTCGACCAGCTTCACGCCGCCCGAGAACGCGAGAATGATGTTCTGCGGAGACACGTCGCGGTGGACGATCTTCAGCGGTTTGCCGTCGATGTCCTGCCGCGTATGCGCGTAATACAAACCTTCGCAGGCCTGCGCGATACACCGCGCGATGAACTCCGGGGGAAGCTTCTCGCCCTTCAGCTTCGCCTTCTTCGCAACCGAAGAGAGGTTTCGGCCCGGGATGTATTCCATCGCGATGAAGTACGAGTCGTCGGATTTTCCGAGATCATAGATCTGCACGATGTTCGGGTGCGAGAGCTTGGCGACGATCCGCGCTTCGTCGCGGAACATGTTGATGAACTCGTCGTCGAACGCGAGGTGCGCGAGGATCCGTTTGATAGCGACGACTTTTTCGAAGCCCTCGAGCCCGACCTGCTTCGCGAGGAACAGCTCGGCCATACCGCCCGTCGCAATTTTACGAAGGACCTCGTAGCGCCCGATGCGCTCGTGAGGAGGCGGTGATGGCTGTTGCTGAACGAGCACTCGGCCTTGGTTTCCTTGGGAAGGAGCCCGACTCGAGGGTACGGGAGGCCTTATCGGCCGTCAAACCCGTGAATGTAGGTAGTGCGGAGCGGTTCTCTTAGAATTTCTGCTCTTCGATGCCTTCAAACAAGCCACGGTAAAGGCGATCACCATAGTCGTTGATCCGCGCCGGCTGGATCTTCGCCATGGACTGCGCGCTGATCTTTCCCGACCACACCGCGTCTTTGCTCGTCTGCGGTGCCTTGGGGTGGATCGCCGCCAGCGAGAGCGTGGAGATGAGCGGCGTCTTCTCCGCGACCAACGCGGCGATCGTCGATGCTTCTTTCACCACGTCCTTGTTGTTGCTCGCCTGCCACCGCACGTAGAGGACCACGTGTTTCGGTTCTTCCGCGTTGACCAGCACGTCCAGGACTTGTCCCTTCACGCGTGTACCGCTGGTCGCTTCGCGGATGACCTCTTCTACCTTCTTCGCGACGTCCGCCGGATCGCCGATCGCTTCGACCCTGTCGACCGCCGCTTCCAACTTCTTCGGCGCCATCTTCAGGTCTTTGGCGATCGCTGCGAGCTGCTGCTGCTTCGACTTCAGCTTGCTGATCTGCGGATGCTCCAGCGCCTCTTTGTAATAGGCCGCCGCTTTGAAATCTTCAGCCGTGATCTCTTCGAGGTCGGCGGCGAGCGCAGCAGACGAAAACAACAGCGCCAATACGGGCGCAAGAGAGAAAGCTTTCAGCATCGCGCGAGAATTTAGACGAAGGATCCGCACCTTTCATCCGCCGTATGACGCTTTTTTTTGTGGGGGCTTCGCCCGCCGGCTTGCCCCGCCGATAACGGCCATTACCTGCGGTTTTTCTTGCGGGCTTTCGCGGCGGCTTTTTTCTTCTTCTTCTCTTTGTCTTTGTCCTGCTTCTTGCCGGCAGGCGCTTTCGCCAAGCTCGCGAAGTACTCCCGCCGTTTCGCAGGTTGAGACAGCGGTGGCGCGTTCTCGTCGTCTTCGTCGTCCTCAGGCTCGGCTTCTTTCGGAAGCTCGAAGGCATCCCCGAACAGCTCCGCGAGATCGAGCCCGCGGAGCTTTCGCACCTGCGCGACCTGTTCGAAGCCCGGGAGCTTCGCGAGGAGCGACGGCTGATCGCCGAGCGCGATCATCATGCGCCGCATCGTATCGAACTTGCCGAGCACGTCCGCGACGTGTTGCGGTGGCCGACCTGATCCTTTGGCCACTCGCGCGATGCGGTTGCCTTCGCGCATCACTGCGGGCCGCCGCCGCTCGATCGGCGTCATCGAGTCGTAGACCGCCATGATCTTCGCGAACTCGCGTTCGTCGGGACGGAATCCTTCCGGCATGCCGTCTTGGAAGATCGGCATCTTCGCGAAGAGATCTTCGAGCGAGCCCATCTTCCGCAGGATCCTGATCTGTTCGACGAAGTCCGTCAGATCGAACTGCCCGCGGAACATCCGTTCGGCGTCGTCCTCCGCCTTGTCCATGTCGACGTGGCGCTCGAACTCCTTCACCAAACCGACGACATCGCCCATGCCCAAGATGCGCGACGCGAGACCGTCCGCACGAAAGGCTTCGAGCGCGTCCATGCCTTCGCCGACGCCGAGGAACTTGATCGGTTTGCCGGTGATCTCTTTGATGGAGAGCGCCGAGCCGCCGCGCGCATCGCCGTCGAGCTTGGTCATCACGAAGCCGGTGATGCCGAGCGCTTCGTCGAACGCCTTGGCGGTACGCACCGCGTCCTGGCCGATCATCGCGTCGACCACCAGCAAGATCTCCTGCGGCTTGGTGCGATCTTTGATGTCGCGCAGCTCGTCCATCAGCTGCTGATCGATCGCCAATCGACCCGCGGTGTCGAAGATGACGACCTCGCGTTTTTGTTTGCCCGCGAAGGCCAGCGCGTTTCCGCACAAGGTCAGCGGATCCGTGTCGCGGTTGGCGAACACCGGGACGTCGATCTTTTTTCCGAGGGTCTCGAGCTGATCGATCGCTGCCGGACGCTGGAGATCCGCAGCCACCAACATCACCTTTTTTTGGTGCCGCTCGCCGATGTGTTTGGCGAGCTTCGCGGCGGTGGTCGTCTTACCGGAGCCTTGCAAGCCGACCATCATCACCACGGTCACGCCGAGCGGCGCGAAGTTGAATTCGGTGGCGTCGCTGCCACCGCCCATCAGCTTCTCGAGCTCTTCCTGACAGATGGCGATGAAGCGGTGATAAGGCGTGACCTCTTGGACTTTGCCTTTCACCTCGAGCTTCGCGGTGCCGGCGACGACCTCGCCCGCAGCTCTTTCGCGCACGCGATCGAGAAAACCGCGCACGACCGCAAGATCGACGTCCGCGTCGAGCAACGCGAGGCGGATGTCGCGGATCGCGTCCTCGATCGCTGCTTGTGTGACCTGATCGCCGAGCAGCCTTGTTTTCGCGGCTCGGAAGCCTTTCTGTACGCCCTCGAACATGAAGCAAAGGCGGCACTAGCACGGCTTCGCCTTTACAGCCAACGATCCGAAAGCTAGAGACGCGCCAGTGAAGAAGACGAAAGGCACCTCCGAAGAGCTGCCGCCGATGACCGGAGGGTCGCTCGACCTCCTCTTGGTCCTCGTCGCCGCGCTCACCGTGGTCTTGGTCGGGCTCCTCTTCAAGCTCGACGTCAACCGCGTCTTCGACGTGCCGAAGGCGTTCGTGCTCAAGGTCGGCGGCTGCGGCATTTTCCTGATCTGGCTGCTCTATGGCCTGTTCGGGCGCGGCTGGTCTTGGAAGAGCATCCGCATCTTCATCGCGCCGGTCACCGCGCTCACCGGCGCGATCATCATCTCCACGCTGTTTTCGCTCGACGTACCGATGAGCCTCTACGGAGTGTACGAGCGCCAGTTCGGCCTCCAAGGATTCTTGGGTTGTATCGGTCTTTTTGTGGTCACCGCGACCTGCTTGCGCACGCGCCGCGGAGCGTTTGCCGCGTTCGGCGTGCTCGCGTTGGTCGGCGGTGCGATCGGAAGTTATGCGCTCCTTCAGGGGATCGGGGCGGATCCCTTCGGCTTCTTCAAAGAGCCGCACAACAAAACCTATTCTTTCCTCGGAAACGCGACCTTCGCCGGGAACGCCTTGGCGCTCGTCTTCCCGCTCTCGTTCATCATCGCGGCCGTCGCTTCGGTGAAGACGTTGAAGACCGACGCCGCCGGCCACCCTCCGTTCGCGCCGTTCCTCATCGGCGTCATCGCGGTGACCGGCATTCAGCTCGCGCCTGGCCTGATGGTCAGTAAGCAAAGCGCCGGTCAAGGCGCCGAAGGTTGGCTCGTCCTGGCGATCATCGTCTCTTTCGCGCTGCCGATCGGAGCAGCGCTCGCGGGCACGTACGGACCCACCTGGTCTAGAGTACAGGACGGCCAGACGCAGAAAAATCTCGACGGTTTCGCCTCGGGTGCGCTGGTCTCTGCGGTGATCGGCATCCTCCTCGGCATCATCTGCACCCGCACGCGCGGTGGCTGGGTGGGAAGCGCGCTCGCCGTGCTCGCCGGCGCGGTGCTCTTGCCGCAGATGTTCGCGGGGTCACCTGCGCTGAAGAAACGGGTGCGGCAGCTGACCTGGGGCTTTCTCGGCGCGCTGATCCTCGGCGTCGGCGGATTCATGGTCGTCTTCCCGAATCACATCTACTCGACGACGATCAAATCGATCCCCAAAGCGTTCGATCCCCAATTGAAGGTCGTCGGCCGCGGCCAAGGTACCCGCCCTTATCTGTGGAAAGAGAGCCCGCGCGTCCTCACCAACCACGGCGCCACGCTGCAGCGAATTTACGACGACGAGAACGAACGCGCCGAACGGATCAAACCTTCTCGTATCGCGGATCTCTCGCTCGACGCAAAAGCGCGCGGCGCCACCGCGCAGACCACGGATCGCGCCTGGCGCAAGATCGAGGTCTGGTTCTTCGGGATCGGGATCGAGACCTACCGCTACGCGTTCATGAGCCACAAGAGCAAGAAGCTCGAGTCGCTCGATCCGATGACCAATCACGACAACCCACACAACAACTATCTCTATGTGTTGGCCTCGTTCGGGATCGTCGGTTTGGGCGCGTACCTGTGGTTGCTCGGACGCCTCTTGCGCACGGCCTACCGGCGGTTCCGCGACGAAAGTGACAACCTGGCCGGTCGTACAGTGGCCTTCGGCGTGGTCACCTCCTTCTTCAGCTACGCGGTTTATTCGATCGCCGGCTTCGACTCCGTCGCGTGTTCGGTGTTCTTTTACTTCTTCCTCGGTGCGGCGGCGGTGTTCTTCGAGCCGTCCGCGGGCGAGCCGCGCGCGAACATCATCATTCAAGCAAAGCGGCAGTGGGCTGCGTTTCGCGGGCGCGATCCACAGAGCGTGAACGCAGACTCCCCGGTGGTGCTCAGCTCGGTGGCGCTCGCGTTGTTGCTCGGCGGTCTTTTGGCGCACACCATCTATTCGGCGTGGACCATCTACGGCGCCGAACGGGCGTTCGTCGGCAAAGGACGGCGCACGGTCGAAGAGCGGATCGAGAACATCAAAACCGCGATCCGGCTCAATCCGACCGAGAGTTATTACAAGCAGAGCCTCGGCGGCGCGTACTCCGATGCTTCACGGCAGCTGCGCCTTCAAGCGGCGAAAGCGATGCAGAGCGGACAACAGACCGAAGCGCTCAACTTCAAGAAGGTGGCGGACGCGTATGCGGAGAAGGCGGAGACCGCGCTTTATGCGGCGCTCGATCACGCGTGGGCGCCGGAGAACGTGTTCATCTCCTTGTTCCAGGTCTACTACGCTTGGCAGAAATATCCGGAGGCGGAACATGCGCTCGAACGCGCGTTGGAGCACAGCCCGCATCTCGGTACGGTGCGCGCGAACCTCGCGGTGTTGAAGCTAGAACGCCGCGCGTACGAAGCGGCTTACGTCGACTGCAAGTGGGTGCTCGAGGTCGATCCGAACAGCGTGGTCGCGCTCCGGACCTGCGGCCGCGCGGCGTTCTTCATGAACGACTATGTTGAGGCGAATCGTTATCTCGCGGAAGCGGCATCGCGCGCGCCGAAAGACGAGGTGCTGAAGCGTTACATCGATGAGCTGTTCCGCGCTTGGGGCTCGGCGTCGAAGACTTCGACCGCGAACTAGGATCTACGGACCCTTCGTCACCGAGACCATCACGCGGCGCCCGCGTTCGATGCCCAAGATCAGCGCCGCTTTTTTCGCGTTCCGTTTCTCGTCGAAGGTGATCGCGCCGGTGACCCCGGTGAACGGACCTGCAGCTTTGAGCCTATCGCGGAGCGTGCCTTCGTTCGATTTGAGCAGCGCTTCGATGCCGAGCTTCGCGGCGTCGTAGCCGAGTGCGGACAAGGAGTCGGGCGCTTCGTTGAAGCGATCATTGTACGCGGCGACGAAGGCCTTCACTTCGGGGCGCGGATCGTCGGGCGAAAAATGCGCGGTGTATTGCGCGCCTTCGAGCACGCCGGCGTGCGCGTCGAGCATGGCGCCGGAGTCGAAGCCGTCGCCGCCGAGGAGCCGCGCTTCGACCTTCGCTTTTTTGAGCGCGGCGGCGATGCGCGGGATCTGCTTGGCGAAGCCGGGCACGTAGACCACTTGAGCGCGCGAAGCTTTCACTTTGTGGGCGAGCGCATCATAACTTTCGTCTTCCCGGCCGTACGCTTCGTCGAGCACGATCTTTCCGCCGAACGCGACCGTGGTTTTTGCGTACGCTTCGGCGAGCGCGACCGAGTAGCTCGAGTCGATGTCGCGGAGGATCGCCGAACGTTGTGCGCCGAGCCCGTTCTTCGCGTGTTCGGCCATCACCTCTGCTTGAAAGGGATCAGCGAAACAGACGCGAAAGATGAAGTCGCCGATCTCCGTCAGGTTCGGATCCGTGGAGGAGGGCGTGATCATCACGACCTCGGAACGTTGCGCGAGCGGCGCGATCACCAGCGACGCGCTCGAGGACGCTTCGCCGATCAAGAGCACCGCTTTTTCGTCGACGATCAACTTTTGCGCGGCGGCGGCGGCCTCTTCGGGGCGGCTCTGATCGTCTTTGAAGATCACACGAACGGGCTGATTTTCGGCGGCCAGCTCGATCCCGTTCTTCATGGCGATGCCGTAGGCGGCGTTCGGTCCAGTGAGCGGTGCGATCACGCCGATCACCGGCAGCTCCGGTTTCTTTTCTTTCGGCGGCGGCGGCGCGGCTTTTTCTTGGCAGGCGGTGAGCATCACCAAAAGCGCCGCGGTCACACCACCGCTCAGGGAGCAGAGCTTCATTTGTTCATGACCTTGACCAGGACGAAGAGGAGCGCGATCGCGGCGAGGACGAAGAAGCCGATCACGATCTTCAGCGAGCCGGGCATCTTCGCCGGAGCGTTCTCCAGGTCTTTTTTCCCGAATGCTTTGAAGCTGAGGATGGTCCCCAACTGCAGCAAATATTTCGCGACCCGTTCGTCGTCGGGGCGCGCGTTTTTGAGATCGCGATAACGTGCGACCGCGAACTCCAGCTTCTCGGCGCGCAGGCAGTCCTGGATGAAACGTTGTTGTACGTCGTCTTCGTCGAGACGTTCGCTCACCTCGAGCCAACGTTTCATCAGCGCGGTTTCGTCGAGCGCAGCGCCCGAGGCGGACTCATCTTTGACGAGGATGCGCACCGGTTGCAGGGCGCGGCCGTCGGGTGAACGCGCGTCGTCGAGGAAACGTTGCAGGAAGGTGCGCTGTTGGGCGTCGTCCGCGTCGAGCTTCAGCGCCACTTCTTGTTTTTGGCCGGCGCGCACGATGCGGCCGCCGAAGCTCAACATGCGCCCGTCGTAGAGCGTGAGCTCCGCGGTGATCGCGGTTTTTGCGTTGATCTTGCTCGAGCTCTCGATCATCAGGCCGCCGGTCAGCGACAGGTTGCGGACCCGCCCGCGTACGGCACCTTGATCCGGGCCGCCGGTGATCGTCGCGCGCACCACGTTGACGTCGAGCTCGTGCCGTTCGGCGGTGCGGCGTTCATCGCCCTGCGGCTCTGATCTTTCGGCCACTGACCTTTCGGCCACCGGTTTGCTGCGCGGTGCGGCCGGTGTTTTCGCGCGGGCGCTCTCGATCGACTGCACCAACACTTCGACGAAGAACGGTTTGGTGATCGCCGCAGCGACGTTGCGAAGCTCGCGGAGGTGCTCCAAACGAAACACCGCGCTCGAGGTGAGCACCACCGCGGGTGATGAACCGCCGAGCGATTCTGCGCGCCCACGGCCTCCGTCGAGGCGGACGTCGTCTGCAGAAACCTCGGCGATCGCCGCGTCGTAACGTGATTCTTCGATCGCGCTTCTCGCGTTTTCCCAGCGCACGGCGCGACAGGTGTAGCCGAGCTCCAGGAGACGGGAGGCGATCAACGCGCCTGCTTTTTGGTCGTCGTCGATCACCAACACCGACGCCGGGAGCGCGATGGGGATCGAGGTCGCTTTCGGCGTGGCCTTCTCCTCTTGGAGCAGCGCCGCGAACGGTTGTGAGGATGGCACCGGCGGCGCGCGTTCCACGATCTGCGCGCGTTCGACGATCGGGACGCGCTCCACATTCGGCGCGCGTTCGACGACCGGGGCCTTTTCGATCGGCGGCGCGTGACGCGACGAAAGCGGCGGCGGCGAGGAAGACACCGGCGGCTGCGTGGTGCGCGCGGGATCGAGCAGCACCGGCGGCAATACACGGATCCCGCTGTTTCGCCCGCTCAGCTCCTTGGCGAGCGGCGAGCTCATCGGCGGCAGCGACTTCACCGGCGGCGAGTACAGCGGAGGCTCCGGCAGAGGAACCGAGAGCGGCATCGGGAGCGGCAGCTCTTGAAAGCCGGACAGATCGATCGGCTGCGTCGGCGGATCCATCGAGCCCGAGGACTCGTAGCGATCGTTCGAGCCGAAGGGATCGTCGGGACCGACCGCGCCGATATCTCCGAACGAAGAGACATCCAAGCTCGGCACGGTGCCGGGCTCATCATCGTCGTCGTCAAACAAGAGATCGGCGATCAGCGGTCTCTTCTTGGGGTCGCCTTCCTTTGGATCGGCCATGCTCGCCTCAGCCGAGGATGCAGATGATATCCCCTTCCGCCACCGGCTGCCCTTCTTTCATTCGGACCTCGGTGACCGTACCGGCCTCTTCTGCCTCGATCGGCATTTCCATCTTCATCGACTCGAGGATCGCGATCGTATCGCCCGAAGCGATCTTCTGCCCGACCTGGACCTCGAGCTTCCACAACGTGCCCGTGATGTGCGCGCGAATCTCCGCCATGCGGAACGGATCTATTGCACGTCGTGAGACCGCCGAATAGGCTCGCCGCGTTCGCATGCGGATCAGGGGCTTCCTCCTCACGTTGCTCATGTTTGCCGCGCTCGACGCGCATGCGAAGGGGCCCGAAATCTCGGGTGGCTTTCCGGTCACGAAGCGCACCGAGATCTATCCGCTCGCGAAGATCAAACGCGGCGATAAAGGGATCGGCTACACCGTCTTCGCGGCCGACAAAGCCGAGCCCTTCGAGTTCGAGGTTCTCGGCCTCCTCGAGAACATGTTGGGCCCGAAAAAACACGTCATCTTGGCGCGGCTCTCGGGCGAACAGATCGAGTTCACCGGCGTCATTTCCGGGATGAGCGGGAGCCCGGTGTACATCGACGGGCTCTTGGTCGGCGCGGTGTCTTATCGCTTCGGAATGTTCAGCAAAGAACCGATCGCCGGCATCACGCCGATCGAGTCGATGATCGAAGTGTACCAGCTCGAGCCCGGCGAACGCCGCGCGGGAACGATCGGAAAGGCGCGCGGAATCAAGGTCTCGGACTTCCGCAAAAAAGAAGCCGAGCCGCTCTCGCTTCCGAAGATCGCGCAGGTGTTCGGGCCTTACGGAGCGCAGGCGATCGAGACGCCGATCATGATGTCGGGCCTCGCGCCGCAGGTGGCGAACGAGCTTCGCGCACAGCTCGAGGGTGCGGGCTTTGTGGCGATGTCCTCCGGATCGGCGATGTCCGCAAGGACAGTGGCTGCGCGCAAAGACGGAAAACGCACCGTCGACAAAAACGAAGCGGGAACTGCGGGACGCGTGAAGGCTTCGCGCATCGCGCCGGCCTCCGCGATCGCGGCGATCCTCATGCGCGGCGACATCGTGGTCGCGGCGACCGGCACGGTCACGTTCGTGGACGGCGATCAGGTGCTGGCCTTCGGACATCCATTCTTCGGTTACGGAACGGTCGCTTTTCCCATGGCCACCGCGTCGATCTTGAACACCCTCGCCTCGCCGGTCGGTTCGTACAAGATGGGCGCGCCGGCCTTGGAAGTCGGGTCGATCACCCACGATCGTCTGACGGCGATCGCCGGAAAGATCGGCGAAGTGGTGCCCATGGTTCCAGCGCACATCCACCTCGACGGTGAAGGCAAAACGCCGGACATCAACGTCGCGGTGGAGATCGTCGACGATGAAAACTGGCTCCCGGTGATGTTGTCGTCGGCGATGGCTAACGCGACCTCGGGCCGTCTCGACTATGAAGCGGGCGGCACGGTCGACTTCTCGACGACGATCGAAGTCGGCGATCGCGCGATCTCTTTTCACGACACTTACAGCGCGCCGGCGCCGATGCCGGTCGCGTTGTTCGCCGCGCGCGACGTCGCCAACACGGTCGCGATGATCACCATGAACAACTTGGAGCGCGCGAAGATCAAAAACATCGACGTGAAAATGAAGGTGCGCTCGGAGGTGTCCATGGCGACGATCGAACAGATCGTTCCGGATCGCACTCTGGTCGAAGCCGGTGAAAAGGTCGGCCTGACGGTGCGGGTGCGCCCGTACTTGAAAGATCCGGTCTACGTGCGCCTCTCGGTCGAAATTCCGAAAGACGTGCGCGGTGACGTGGAGATCTTCGTCGGCGGCGGCATCGAGATGGACCGCCGCGAAGGTGACATCTTCGGCGAACGTTATCCGGAGAATCTCGACGCGCTGCTTGGCATTTTGGTCGAGCGCCGTCCCGCGCGCGCCATGTACGCGGCGGTCTTTGCACCGCGGCCGGGTTTGCGCGCCAACGCTGAAGTTTTGACCTCACTCCCGCCGTCGATGCGCGCGACGCTCGCGGGTGAACCTGGCCGTTCGTACAGGTCGCTCACAGAAACGCTCGGTAAGGTCGCCGAGCTTCAATATCCCGACGTGGTTTACGGCAGCGTGTCCGTTCCGATCACCGTCGTGCGCGATGGAAGCGGTTCGTGATGATCCTCAAGGTTGGTTTTCTGGTTGCGGTGGGTGTGTCGGCTTCGGTCGCGTTCGCGGAGCCGACACGCGAGCTTTCAGTGTCGGGCTCGCGCGAGGTGCTCGAGGGTGATCCGGAGAGCGCCAGCGTCGATGCACACGGACAGATCTTGATGGGCTCGATGATCGTCGAGCTCGGCAAGGTGACCGAACGGCCGATCACCACGCTGGTGGCGGGCGCGAACAATACTGTCCTGGTGGGCACTGCAGGCGGTGAGATCGTCCGCGTCGATGCGGCCGGCAAACCGTCGGTGCTCGCCAAAGCCGAGAACGAGATCGTCACCGCGCTCGCAGTGAATGGGACTGCGATCTACGCGGCGACCAGCGGCGGGAAAATCTACGCGGTCGAAGGCAACAAGCTGCGCGTGATGTTCGATCCGGAAGCGAAGTATGTCTGGGCGATCCTCCCCGACGGCGCCGATCTTTTGGTCGCCACCGGCGAGCCCGGCCAAGTCTTGCGCGTGGCGCCGAACGGCACGTCCAAGGTGGTCTTCGATCCCGGCGAGACGCACGTCCGCACCTTGCTCCGCCACCCGAAACGCGGCGTGATCGCCGGCGGCGGACAAAAAGGGATCGTCTACCAGCTGAAAGATACCGGCGCGTTCGCGCTCTACGACTCGGAGCTGGAAGAATGTGCCGCGCTCGCTTTCGACGCGGCGACCGGCGATCTGTACGCCGCGCTGGTCAGCGAATCGAAGCCGGGCGCGCTCGATCCGGACAAGACGATCGGCGCGGTCGCGGGTGAAGCTGCGGAGAACGACAGCTCGCCGATCAAAGGAAGCGACGTCGTACGCATCAGCGCATCCGGGCGCGTCGATCTGTTGTGGACCAGCAAACGCGACGGCGCGCTCGGCTTGGCGTTCGAGCCGAAAGCGAAGCGCCTCTACCTCGCGACCGGCACCGGTGCGAAAGGGCGAGGCCGCATCTACGCGGTGGAGCTGGTCGATCGCGACCGTGTCCTCTTGGTGGCGCGGACCGAGGCGCCGATCGCGTCCGCGATCATCTTCGCGCCGACGGGAGGCGCACTGATCGTTGGTACAGCACCTTCGGGGAAACTTTTGCGTATCGGACCGGGCACGCGCAGTGAGTCGGTCTACATCAGCTCGGAACAAGACTTGTCGCGGATCTCGCGGGTGGGTCGCGTTTGGTTCGATGCCGAGCTTCCGGCCGGGTCGCGGGTCGAGCTGACCATCCGGACAGGAAACACCAAAGAATACGACAAAACCTGGTCCGCTTGGTCGAACACCATCGACAACAAAGACGGCGGCCCGGTCAACGTGCCCGAGGGCCGCTACGCGCAATTTCGCGTCACGCTGAAGGCGACGCCGAACGGTGCCAAAGCGCCGCGGGTGAAGTCGCTTCACGCTTCGGTGGTGCGGATGAACGTCGCGCCGACGGTCCAAGAGGTCTTCGTTTTGCGGCGCGGCGTGTACATGTCGCGGATGCCGCCCGAGGAGGAGAAGGAGAAGACGGTGACCTTGTCGCGCACCACGATCTCCGCCCTGCGTACACGCGACGATGACGACGAAACGCGTTCGGTTCGCGTGCGCCAAGGCATTCGTACGGGGTGGATGTCGATCGCCTGGCGCGCCGATGATCCGAACACCGATGATCTTTTGTACAGGGTGGAGATGTTGCGGCTCGACGAGCCGGACGCGGCGTGGACCACCGTGGTGCCGGAGAGCAAAGAAGCGTTTTGGAGCTTCGACTCCCGGGCCTATCGCGACGGGCGTTATCGTTTCCGCGTCACCGCTTCGGATCGCCCCGCGAATCCGCCACATCAGGCTTTGTTCGACAAGAATGAGTCCGAGCCGATCGTCATCGACAACGGAGCACCGCGGATCCGGGGCGTGAAAGCGACGAGCGCGGGTGCGGGCCGGCTGCGCGTGGAAGCGGAAGCCGAAGACGACACCTCGCTGCTCGGGGTCGCCGAGATGTCGCTCAACGGTGGCCCGTGGTTGATGTTGCCCGCGGCCGACGGCTTGCTCGACGCGAAGAGGGAAGCGCTCTCCGTCGAAGTCACGCCGAGCGAGGCGCCGGGTGTCCCGGAGATCAAAACGGGTCGCCACTCCGTGTTGGTCCGCGTCGAAGACGAAGCCGGCAACGAAGCGACCGCGTCGACGACAGTCCTCGTCCGTTAGCGGCGGACAAGTCCGCCTGCGGACCTTCGTTCGGCTTCGCCTCTCTCTCTCGCTTCGCTTGCTGTCCGTGTCCGTTAGGGGCTGAACGGCGGTAGGGCGCGGGTGGGATCCTTCGCGGCTTCGGCGCGTGCGCGGGCGAGCGCGGCGGCTTCGGGATCGGTGAGGAGCTCGGCGCGCATCGTCTCTGCACGATCGATGCGACCCGCGGATCGCGCAGCGACGTGCTCCGCCAAGCGCAACGCAGCTTTTTTCTCGCCCATCCGCGCGAGCACCACCGCGAGCTCGAGCATCGCATCGACATCGCGCATGCGGCGCTCGCTGGGCACTTCGGCATAGGCGTAGAGCCCGCGCGTCGTGACCGCGACCGGCCCGGGAACGAGCGGATTTCCGGGCACCAGATCGATGATCTTTCCGGGCACCTTGGCGCGATCGAGCACGCGGCCGTCGCGTTCGTAGAAGATGAGATCACCCGTCGCAAACGCGAGCGCCACGCCGTTCGACGCGGTATAAGAAGCGATCGGCGCACCGGGGCCTTTGAGGATCGCCGTCTGTTCGGCGCCGAGCACGTCGACCAACATCGCGCCGCCTTCGCCGAGATCGATCACCGCGTAACGCCCGTCCGCACCGGCGATCCGCGCTGCCGGCGTGGGGAGCGCGATCGCCCTGCCCGCTTCTTTGCCGTCGTGCGTACGCAAAAAATGGAGCTCTGTCCTTCCGACCAGGAGGACACGATCGCCGGTCAACGCGGCGTCGAGCACCTCGGCGACGTTCGCGGTCCAAGCGGCGGTCTTCTTCCCCGGACGCAGCAAAGCGAGCTCGCCCGGTTTAGTTTCCACCAATACGCCGGCCGCGCCCGAAGTGATCGGACGGACACCTTTGGCGCGTTGGCCGAGCTCGCCGAAGCTGGTCTCCACCCAAACGACGTCGTGCTCCGCGAGCACGCCCGCGACGCCGCTCGACACCTCGACCGCAGCTTTCGCGGGCCCGCGCGGCGTCACCGGCAAAGCCAGCTTCCACTTCGCTTTGCCGTTTTGATCGAGGCGGGAGATCGTCTTTTGTTCGAGCACCAGCGCGTCGCCGCCGACGATGGAGATCAACCCGCGCAGGCCGGGCTCGCGCGAGAGGATCGATCCCGTGCGCGGCTCGATGCGCAGCCGTTTTAGCTCATTTTCGCCGCTTTGTAAGATCCAGGTGGCGCCTTGCGCGAGCAGCGTGGTGCTCGTCTTCTCGAGCGGCGTCTGCACCGAAAAACGCAGCGCACGATCGGGCGTCGCGCGCAGGTATCCCTCGAACGCGCGCGCCGCTTCTTTGTCGTCACCCTTCCTCAATGCGACTTCGGCGCGAACCGCGGCGGGCGGCGCGAGATCCGCGCGGGCACCGAAGGTTGCTTCACCGCGCGCGAGCAGCTCACCTTCGGCGATCAACTTGCCTTCGATCGCTTCGGGTAGTGCGCCGATCTTCACCAGCTCCGCGGCGCGATCGTACATGACCATCGCTTTTCGGTGGTTGCCGGCGTCGAAATGCGCGCGCGCCAGGCCGAGGAATCGCTGCACCGCGAGTGGATATGTTTCTTCGGAAGCTCGCGCTTTCACCGCGGGACTGATCTTTTGGCCAAGCGCTTCCGCGGTCTGTACGGCGATCGCCGCGGCCAGCTTCTCGACGTCACCGGCGCGCCCGTTGAGCTTCTTTTTCTGCGGTTTTTGCCCCGAAATCTGCAGATCCAGCTCGATGGTGATCGCCGCGCCGGGATCGAACGGCGCGTTCGGTTCGACGTTTCCCGAGATCAATGCGGCGATCTTCTCGCGCGTGTCGAAGCGGCGGTCGCGGGCGTCGACGCCGAGCAGAGTCAGCTTCGCGCCGACGAGATCAGCGAGCCGAGCCGGAAGCCACGCGCCTCCTTCTGCGTCTTCGGCCGTCCCACCGAAGGAGAGCACGAGGACATCATTCGCGAGCGCCGGCAGCGCCCACGCCAGACAGACCGCCACCGCCACCCGCCGCATCAACCTCGACAACCTAGTCCCTTGACCCGTGCCGGTCGAGGGGACCGAAGATCGGAAGGGCAGATGTCGCGCGCGTCATCGGTTATGGTGTTCGCGTGACGCCGGAAACCGCCCGTCTCTTTTTCGCTGCCGGGGTGTCGCTGCTCGCCGGCGGCGCGATCGGAGCCTACGCCACTCGTGCGATCTACGGTGATTCACCGGAGGACATCGAAGTGGTGAAGCCGCAGACGCGGATCTGTCCTCCGTGCGAATGCCCGACGTGTCCGCCGCCACCCGATTGCGGCGACATCAACGGCGTACCGACCAGCACCGCGCCGCGCGCCATTCTCATTCCGGAAGATGAAGAGGTCGATCGCGACAAGAAACAGGGCCTGCCCGCTTCTGCTGTCCAAATGGCCAGTGGCAAGGTACGGCTCGAGCTGGTCCCCTGTTTGGCGACGGCGCCTCCCGAAGCCCACGGCACCGTGTTGCTCGATCTGACGGTCACCGCGGCCGACGGCCAAGGGTTCATCAGCGAGGCGCTGCTCACGGAACGAAGCGGAGACGCGGTCTCGAGCGGCGAGCTCGAACGTTGCCTCTTGGAAGCCGCGCAACGCGCCAAGTTCGAGTGGAGCGGCGAAGACGGTGAAGCCCACGTCCGCTTGCCCGTCGCGCTGAAGCGCTAGCCTGTTGATGACTTCAGCAAGCGAAGCGCGCAGCGAACGAAGGGCCGCGGGCGGACTTGTTCCGCCGCTGACGGCCTTTAGACCGGAGAGATCTCGCGGCGGCGGAACGGGCGCACCACGCGTTTGTTCGCGGTCATCTCCAGGCCGCGGATCAACACGGCACGGGTCTCGCGCGGATCGATCACATCGTCGACGAGCCCAAGCGCCGCGACACGATAAGGATCGATCTGCGGGCGGATCACGTCGGCGAGCTGTGCTTTGAGCGCGACCGGATCTTCGGCGGCATCGAGCATCTTCTTTGCGGCGATGGAGACCAATCCTTCAGGGCCCATGACGCTGATCTCCGCGGTGGGCCAGGCGACCAACACATCGGGCTCGTAGGCGCGGCCGCACATCACGTAGTAACCGGCGCCGTAACCTTTGCGCACGACGACGGTCATCTTCGGCACCGTCGCCGTCGCCACGGCGTACAACATCTTCGCGCCGTGGCGGATGATGCCTTCTTGTTCGACCTTCGATCCGACCATGAATCCCGGCACGTCTTGGAAGAAACAGAGCGGGATGTTGTACGCGTCGCAGATGTTGATGAAACGCGCGGCTTTGTCGGCGGTGTTCACGTCGAGGATGCCGCCCATGTGCATCGGATTGTTCGCCACCAGGCCGACGGGATAACCGTCGATGCGCGCGAACGCGGTGATGATGTTGCGCGCCCACATCGGTTTCATCTGAAACAAGACGCCGCCGTCGACGATGTCTTTGAGCAGCTTGGTCATGTCGTACGCTTGTCGCGAGTGTTCGGGGAGCACGCGGAGCAATCGTTCGGCCGCACCATCCGGCGGCGGAACGGGCGCGGCGCGCGGAGGTTTGTCGTCGCAGCTCGCCGGGAAAAACGACAAATAGGCGCGGATCGCCTCCAAACACGCTTCGTCGTTTTCGACTTCGAGATCGGCGACGCCGCTGATCTTGGTGTGGATCTTCGAGCCGCCGAGGTTTTCTTCGCTGATGTCTTCGCCGACGACCGACTTCACCAAATACGGACCACCGATGGCGATCGAGCTCTTCTCCTTCACCATGGGGACGAAGTCCGCGAGGCCCGGGATATAGGCGGTGCCCGCTGCGCCGGGACCGACCATCGCGGCGATCAAGGGAACACAGCCCGACATGATCACTTCTTCGCGGAACAGGTAACCCGTGTCGGCGAACTTGGAGATCTCCACGCCGGTGCCGCCCTGCCCTCCGAAGCTCGATTCGTTGTGAATACGCGCGCCGGCCGAATCGATCAGCCACACCATGGGAATACGCGAGCGGAGCGCGAGCTCGCGGAGGCGCTGAACTTTGACCTCGCCGACCTGTCCGATCGATCCACCGTAGATGGTGAAGTCGTAGGCGGCGACGCAGATCATGCGGCCGCCGACTTTACCTGTCCCGCAGATCACTGCGTCCGCGGGTGAAGGTCGCGGCCACTCGGAGGGGAGCTGTCCCCGATCGGTGGCGAGCAACCCTTGTTCGACGAAAGTCCCCTCGTCGAGGAGGCGGGCGATCCGCTGGCGCGCGTCCATCTTTCCGCGCTCGTGTTGTTTCTCGACCTTCTCTTTGCCGCCCATCTCCAAGAATTGGGCTCGTCGTTCCAGAAGAAGCCGCACCCGCTCGTCCATCTTCATCGTGCGGCCTGATATCGGGGGTTGACTCGCGAGTCAACGTTGCGTGCCGCCAGGTTCGGGAGTATCCGAATCACAAGAGGCATGACGGCCGCTTCCACCGAAGGCGAGATCTTCCGCTTCGTGCTGCCCGCGCGGCTCGAGTACCGCGACGCTGCGCGCGCTTTTTTGGCGTACGTCTGCGAGCAGCTCTCGCAAAAGAACACGCTCTCGGAAGAGGTCGGTCACCGCGTGATCTCCGCTTTCGTCGAGGCGTTCAACAACGCCGTGATCCACGCGTACAAAGGTGTGCCCGCGGGTCCGGTCGAAGTCGAGATGCGGATCGCGGGCGACAGCTTGCGCGTCACCGTCACGGATCAAGGCAAGACGTTCGTGCCGGAGAATGTGCCCGAGCCGGATCTGGATGCGCTCCCCGAGGGCGGCCTGGGATTGTTCATCATCCGCAACTTCATGGATCGCGTCGGTTACGAACGAATCGGCGACAAGAACGTGCTGACGATGGAGAAGCTGCTCCAAAACGGCGGGTGAGCTGGGAGACGGACAATGCTGGACTACGAAAAAACAGAGCGCGGCAACATCACGATCTTCTCGCTGAGAGGGAATCTGGATGCGTTGACCGCGCCTTCGCTGAAACGAGAGATCGAAGGCTTGATGGCGGCTCGCCGCATTCACGTGGTCTTCGACCTCGAGAAGTTGGACCTGATCGATAGCTCGGGTGTCGGCGCGATCGTCTCGCTCTTCAAACGCGTGCGCACGCTGCAGGGCGACGTGAAGATCGCGCACCTCACCGGGCAGCCGCAGGAGATTTTTAAGCTCCTCCGGCTCGATCGTGCGTTCGATATCTTTGACACGATCGACCAAGCGGTCGCGAGGTTTCAGCCATAGAAGCGACGGCGCAAAGACCGGCGGGCACGCTCGTCGTGGGACGCCTTCGGGAGATCGAAGGCCCCAATCACGGCGCGGTCTACGAGCTGAAAGACGTATGCCTGCTCGGTCGTGCGCTCGACTGCCAAGTTCATATCCGCGATCTGACGGTCTCGCGCCGCCATGCGCGCATCACGCGCGTCGAGAACCGTTACATGGTCGAAGACCTCGGCTCCGGCAACGGAACTTTCGTCAACGAGACCGGCGTGACGCGCCACTTCCTCTCGCACCGCGACATCATCCGGGTGTGCAGCGCGCGCTTCATGTTCGAGGAGGTCGAGCGGCACACCGATTCGGTGACCATGCTCGGCACCAGCGATTCGCAGCCGCAGATCGTGAAGACGGTCGACGCGAATCGCCCGTTCTATGAAGACGCGACCGCGCTGACGGCGGTCTCTTCACCGCAAGAATTGATGAAGATGGCGACGCGTTTGAAGACCGTTTACGCGGTCTCCGAAGCGATCTCCAACATCCTCGATCTCGATGAGCTGCTGAAAGAGATCTTGAATCGTCTCTTCGAAGTTTTTCAGAAGGCGGAGCGCGCCTTCATCATGTTGATCGACGAAAAAGGCGAGAAGCTGATCCCGAAAGCGGTGAAGCGCCGGCGCGAATCGGACAACGCCGAGCTGACCGTGTCGCGCACGATCCTTCATGAGGTGATGACCAAACGTCACTCGGTGTTGTCGCGCGACGCGATGGAAGACAAACGCTTCAAGGCCGGGCATTCGGTGGCGAACTTCGGTATTCGCGCGATGATGGCGGCCCCTCTCGTCTCGCGCGGTGAGACGCTGGGCATCGTCTATATGGACAGCCAAGCGCTGGCCACGTTCTCTCAAGCCGATCTCGAGCTGTTGACGGGGATCGCGGGTCAATCCGCGGCCGCGCTCGGAAGCGCGCGGCTTCACGAAGAGCTGCTGAAACGGCAGCGGCTCGAACAGGATCTTCACCTTGCAGAGCGCATTCAACAGAGCTTCTTGCCGCGCCGAATTCCCAAGGTCGACGGCTACACGTTTTGTGCGCGTTACGATCCGGCCTACGAAGTCGGCGGCGACTTCTACGACTTCGTTCGTTTGCCCGACGATCGTTTAGGCATCGTCGTCGGCGACGTCTCCGGCAAAGGGATCAGCGCCGCTTTGTACATGGCGCGACTGACGCGCGATCTTCGCTACTTCGCGTTGGCGGAGAGCGATCCCGCGCGCGTGCTCAAATGGATGAACCGCGCGGTGATCGAGAGCGGCCAAGACGACATCTTCGTCACCTTGGTCTACGTGGTTCTCGATGCGGCGCGCAGGCAACTGGTGATCGCCAGCGCGGGTCACATGCCGGCGATCGTGCGCAGGAAAGAAGACGCGAACATCTTGGTGCTCGACCGCGTCTCCGGTCTTCCGCTCGGCGTGTTACCTGATCCAGAGTACAGTAGTGAGATCTTCGAGCTCGTGCCCGGCGACAGCGTCATGCTCTATACGGACGGCCTCGTCGAGGCCATGGATCCGCAGCAGCGGATGTACCAAATGGAGCGTCTGGAACGCGCGATGGCCCGCGGTCCTTCGGATGCGGTCGCGTGTTTGGATCGCGTCGTGCGCGATGTGCAAAAACACGTCGCCGATGCGGCTCAGTTCGATGACACGACGATCGTTTGTATCGGGCTCGACGAGATCTTCATCGAAGCGCCCGCCGAGGATCCGCGGCCCGCACCGGTGCTGCCCCTCGACGAGCAGCTCGACAGCGCGCTCCAGATCCGCCGCTTGAAATCTGAGTAAGCGAAGCGCGCAGTGAGCGCAGCGAACGTCGGGGCCGCAGGCGGGCTTGACCCGCCGTTAACGGCCCGAAGTTGCAAGCGAAGCGCGCAGTGAGCGCAGCGAACGTCGGGGCCGCAGGCGGGCTTGACCCGCCGTTAACGGCCCGAAGTTGCAAGCGAAGCGCGCAGTGAGCGCAGCGAACGTCGGGGCCGCAGGCGGGCTTGACCCGCCGTTAACGGCCCG
>WUUC01018502.1_pt1 | contig 55308 bp, 57 predicted proteins | sample 6278441 | NCBI WGS metagenome assembly WUUC01 (sample SAMN13675441, study PRJNA597444) | soil metagenome | isolation source: soil | place: USA: Washington | collected 2017-10
TATCAAATACATCCGAATAGAAAGTTTTGGTACTTTCTTCATTTCCTTTATATTTAATAAGCTTTATATTACCTTTTTCATCCACATATACAGATTTTAGGTAAATATTTAACTTATCTATGTCAAAATCTGATCCTGCTTTTGTTGTAATTTCAGAAGGCACCACCACTGTAGCTCCCATGTAAGATGGAAGAAATCCTTTCACTACGATGTTCTCAATTGAACTCATTGATTGCGTGGGGATACGGAAACCTATACCTTTTAATATACTTCTTCCTTCTTCTGTTTTATTCAAATAAGACAATATTTGATCATCTGTCTTAAATCTACCTTTGTTAAGTTTATCTTTAAACCAAGCAGGAAGAAGCACTTCCATATAAGGTTGTTCCTTTGTATAGAACTTCAGGGTTGATGATGTAAACACCTTTTTACCATTGATTTCCACCACTTTTCTACCTTCCTTGGCATTTTCCCACATTGTAACAGGTACTTGTACGTGTGAACTTCCGTTCATTTTAGGCGAAAGAATAGCTTTATCCACTATTGAATAGAGAATATCTTTAATTTGAATATATGCAGAAGACGCCTCAAAAGGGATTCTAAAATCCCCATTTTCATCTAATTGAACAGTGTCCTTCATATTTTCAGAAACTTCTCTCCTAAGCATTTCTTGTTCAAGGGTTTGAGATATAGATACATTGTCCACTAGTTTGAAAACACCATCTAAATCTTCAATTCCTAACTTATCAAGAAGAGTTTTATATCCATTTCTGTGCATCAAGTTAAGAATATTCTTGTTTCTAGTATATTCTTTCTGTGCCTCTGGAGAAGCCATTCCATTATTAAATAGGTCTAAAGAAGACAACTTTGTCAATTGAGAACCTCTGGTTTGTTCTTTAGGCTTATCATAAGAGTTTTCTACTTGTATACCATATGCTCTCCAGGGAACATCTATTTTATTATTGAATGTCTCTTGGTTAAATTGTCCATCTGGAGTGTATAGGTTATGAAGCTGTTCAGCACCCACTTTTACACCACTTAACACCACTGCATAACCAATTTGCTCCTTAAACATTTTAATATAAAGATTTTCAAGGTTTGTTCCTCTCACCATACTATAATAAATAGGCATTTGAGAGTACTTATGAAGTACAAGATTTATTATATTTTGATTGTTTTTCACACCAGAAACAATAGGTTTTAACACTTCTATCGTATATTTTGGTTCAGGAGTAGATAAAAGCTTTATATCATGCTGTTTTAATTTTTCACTAGTGTATTTATATCCTGGGATATTTTGCCTTGTAAAGGCCATTTGCCATTGATGCCATGCTTCAGCCTCTTCACTCCATTGTCCATTTTTATTCTTCACTTCTCGATATGCACCATCCATTATCCATGAAGCAGCATCTGCTTCATTGGTTTTAGCATAAGTAGGATTAATAGAAGCTAAAGAACCAGAAATATTGATGTCGTCAAAAGTCACCGTAGAAACATGAGATTTATGTAAATGATAACCATAATCTTCTGAAGAAAGTGTTATTCCTCCTACTGTGTTCAAAGTTTGGTTTAAGAATGTATTAAATTCTGGAGTATCAAAAGTCGTTCTTCTTGGAGAAAGGAAGGATTTAATACGCTTAGTTTCATCTAGTTGATTGTTTTTAATTGCAAATTGATAAGGATCACCAAATAATATTTTGTGTAATTCTACATTATTTACGATGTAGTTTATTTGAGAAAATCTCACTATTCTGTTTACATCATCAATAAATAGGTTATTTTTATTAAGTTTTTCTCTTCTAGCAAAATTATCATCCAAACCACCATACATAAAAGTTGTTTCGCTAGTTTGAACAATCTGATTGTTTTCCTGGAGAATAGAAAGTGTATTTTCCACCTCTTTGTCTATATATTCTTTTATAGAGGTATTTATAGAAGAAGAATTTTCAACAATGAATTGGTCTATGTCTTCTATTGTACTATTATTAGATATAAAACCATTAACTTTATTTAGTAAAGAAGAAGAAAGAATATCTTTGAAAAATCTCAAATCTCCAGCTCTTGGAGCAGTATTTCTGAGAAATGTTCTATTTTCTTTAGCTAAAAGAATATCGTCTTTTAAGTATCCTTTGAAAATATTATATACATCATTCCAAGCACTTCCTGATTCTATATCTTCAAAACTTATAGAATTCCCAAGATTAATCATCCATTCTGTAGAACTATCCGCAGGAACCAGAACGTAGTAATTTCCATTAAGGTTTTGATTGATTTCTTGTGTAAATCTATCTCCTTTTGATAGAGCAGATGTCACTGTTGATCTTCCACTTTCTACATTTTCTGTTCCTTGTATATAGCCTATTTTAATTTTTCTTATTCTTTTTCCATTTACATCAAAGAAAAGACCTCCTTTTCTGAGAGTATTAGAGTTTTGAGAGAATACATCATTCAATTCTGGTCTTTTTTCCAATAATTCTTCTAATGTTTCTGAGGAATTAAACTCATTTTCGAATAGAGAAGCAGCATTATTATCAGAAAACATTTGTCTTCTTTTCTGATCAATACCAAAATAAGACAGCTCCTGAGAAGGATTTGTTACTTTTACTAATAATTCTGCCAAAGATGTGAGTTGTCCATTGATTTTCAATGTTTTACCTGTAACTGTCATGACATCTTTCTCACTACCTAAATATTTGTATATAGAAGATACAGATTCAGCAAATTTCTTAGTCTCTCCGTTGTCTGTTTTAAGCTTTAAATACACTTCCATAGAGAACTCTACGCCCACCTTAGATAGGAAATCCACCATTTGTTGAGGTGTTTTTAAAGGAATATTTTTAACATCCTCCACTTGATAAGTTTTTGTAGACCTGTTATATTTGATAATAGAATCTTTTTTCTTAGAAAGAGCTTTAATATTCTCAATCCATCCTCTTTGTACTTGCTTTACATTTGTGAAAAGATTGGCAGAAGATGTATAAACCTCTCCATTATTAATATATTGAATGAATGCTTCTGGTTTTTGCTTTGTGAATGTTTGATAGAAATTGACAAAAAGTCTCCAATCCTGAGCTTCAAATTTAGAAAAGTCAATATTTGTAGTGGTCATATCACCTTTTAAACGAGTGAAAAGTCTCACATAATTGCTATCTGATTTAGCTAATTCTAGTATTTTATTAACCACTTGATTAACATCTGTAGTGTTACCTAATTTATCTAGGAGTGTGGCAAAAGCTCTACTAAAATTGAATAGTTTATATCCATTTATAGAGGATAATTTCTGTTCAGGAAGGTTTAAAGATAATGAATTTTCCTGATTTTCAGCTACTGTTTCTGTCAAACTGCCTATAGCCAATTTTACAGGAAAAGGAGAGGATTTCTTCCAATCTGTAGAAAAAGGCTCAGGAGCATATAATGTTCTGTCCTGTTCTTCATTATTTATGCTTAATATATTATTCTCGTCAAACTCTATTTTGAAAGTTCTTAGAAATTCTCTGGTTTTACCAAGAAGTTCATTCCAGGCAGTTTCTCCTAGAAGCTCAATTTTACCCTCCTCAATATAAGATTCCTTAATTTGATTGAATATTTCAGGAGCTGTAAGCTTCTCAGGAGAGAATAAAGAAATATTTTGACCAAATATAATTTGGAAAGCTCTAGCTGTTATATCTTGAACGAATTCATTAGTTTGCTGTTCTGTAAGTCCTTCTATAGACCTATATTCAGCTAATTCACTTTTTGCAGATTCTGGAATCACAATGTCTTTAAACGCTCCTGTATCAATAGCTTTGAAAAGTTCATCTTTTCTGGAAGGTTTTGTAACAAATTGCTTGAAGAACTCTATAACGTTCTTGAAAAAGTTACGTATTTTCTGTCCAAGAGTACTTCCAGGAAGTTTACCTAGTCTGAAATCAGCAAAATCATCAGCTATTCTTTCTTTGGCTTGTTTATCTGTAGCTTGATCAAAAGATATTCTTTTACCAGATTCTCTATCTGTAAAACTGCCTAATTTAGCCTTAAATTCTGTTAAAAGTGCTTGTTGTTCTTCATTAGAAAGAAAAGACTTGTATATACCTTCGAAGATTTCATGATATTCTGTACCTCTGGCTCCAGATTTGAAGAATTTAGCTACACCATTTTCAAATGCTCCCCATGCTTTCTCTCCATCATGAGTAGTGAGAATATTCTCCAACACTTCGTATGCTATATTTGGAACATTTTTAGAATGCCATTCTTTGAATAGTTCTATTTCAGCAGGAGATATTCTAGGAGTTTCTCCGGCTATCCTTCTATATTCTGTATTTGGAGGTGTAGAAGTTTTACTAAAATCTTTAGTTTTAGGAGTTACCACTTCTATCTTAGCAGGAACTTGTTTCTCTTCTTTTATCACTTCAATTTTAGCAGAAGATTGTAATTTCTTCAAATCTGCTGTTATTCTGTTAGCAACAAAATCTGTAGCTAATTGAACATTATCTTTTGTTGCATCAAAGAGTTTTATCTGCTTTAGAGCTGGAACAATAGTGTTATTCATAGTTGCTTCATTAGCAGCTATTTTGTTTATCGTATCATTTGCTTCTACATTTACAGAAATTTCTCCATTTACATCCTGAGATGCTGTAAAATTTACAGGCCCAGAGGTTAATTTATATGTATTTTGAGTCACACCATCTACAGTATACTCACCTATTTTAGGTGTCTGAGGGGCTTTTGGTGCAATAACAATAGGTGTAGCTTTAGGAATAGATAATTGAGGAAGAGACATTCCTTGTAAAATAGCATACTTCTGCTTATAATTATAAGGAATTGCTTCTGTCACTGGTTCTACAGATGTAGAAAGTGGTGTGTCTTCTATAGGTCTTTTTCCACCTTCTGGATAAGAAGAGGATAGTAGATATGTCTGATAATTAGGCCATTTTCTTTCTTTAAGAATACTATTTTCCAGGTATAGCTCTGTAAACGGCTCATTGAATGTTTTAGTGAGTGTGAAATTGTTTACACTGCTGTATGTATTTGAGAGTTTGTTTTTTATGTCCTTTTCAAATTCCTCTATTCTAGTAATTTCCCATCTATTATTACCAAGTCTGATCTCCATAGAAGTTGTATCTATAAAGAATTGATTCTCAGAGAATTGTGAAGTGTTGTTATAATAGAGAACGTTTTGTAGGAATTTGGTGTATTTCCTATTTAGTTTAATTTTAACTTTCTCAGCAAGCTGTGCCTTAACATCTTGAGAAAGAAGTTTTACAACCTCAAATATAGAATCTACCTGGTCATTATTAAAAGTGGTGTTACCAAGAAATTGTAAAGTATCTCTATATTGTAATACAGGTCTCCCGTTAGGAAACTTTAAAAGTTGTCCTTGATGAAATATTGTACCTGTTGTTGGGATAACAATAAGTCCTTCTTGAGTGGATATTTTGTCCTCAGGAACAAGTGTATCTCCTATATAATTTCTTTCATATACATCTGTAATATTTGGTATTCCTCTGGAAATAGCAAAGGAGTATATCTCATATTTTCCAGTAGGAAGAGAAAAAAGTTGTTTTCTTTTGGCTTCCCATCTTTTAGCCTGTTCTAAAGCTTGTTCTTGTTCACCTTCTCTATATCTTGGAGTTTTACCATCTCTCCATACAACATGGGTAGAAGGCATCGTGGAAAATACAACTTGATTCAAGTCTACCTTTTCTCCAACTTTTGAAAGTTTTTTACCATTTTTATCAATAAATGATATATTCTTTCCTTCTTGTTCTACATAGACAGCAGCAACAAGACCTTCATTAATATCATTGTATTTAGACTGTTCTAAACCCAATCCATCTAAAGATAATGCTGCAAGACCCTCTAATCCAAGAGAATTCTCTTGATTAGGAGTAACAAGTATTGTTCTTATATTAGAATAATTAGGAAAGTTTTTTGCATTATTTAAGAACTCTATAGTTCTGAGATTATGAGGTTTAATAGAAGAAGCTTCCCAATCTTCTGATTGTGAGGTGGTTGAGGTGAATAATATAGAAGTTTCTTTCTTTTTCTCTTCCCATGTAGAAAATGATATATCTGTAATTAGACTATTTGTAGGATTATTACCTGACGATTTCTCTATATCAGATTGTTCAACATCTAAATCTTGCTTAAATTGTTTAAGTGCTTCAAGTGATTCTCTATCTTTCCTAGCTGCAATTTCTGCTTCTGTCTCAATTAAGTCATACTGTTCAATCTCTTCTTTAGACAATTGAATAATATTTCCATTGACATCCTCTGCTTTTACGGAGCCATCAGGATTTGTTTCTATTATTCTTACTTTCTGTGCAGACTGTTGACTGATATTAAAGTTATCTCTTTCACCTTCAGCTTCTTCTTTTGTAGGAAAATTACCTACAATAACATCGCCTGTTTTAACTTGCCAATCTTCATCAGAAAGCTTGTGAACAACAGCTTTTTCCACTTCTTCAGTTTGATATTCTCTACCTGGGACAACAGAAACTGGTTCTATAGGAGTAGTTTGTGAAACAGCAACATTCTTGAATTTTGTTGGGTTTTTCTTGATTTCATCATATTCTTTCAAGAAAATCTCTCTGCGTCTTACAAGTTCCTTTAAGTCTTTTAAGGCTAGTTTTAATGTGTCTTTTTGTTCAGATATAACATTAAGTTTTTCTATTTCATTGAGAGACTTATTATATTGACTTGTACCTCCTTCTGATACATTCATTACAAATGCGGAAGGAATAAGAATACCTTGTAAAGACAAATCTAGTGTTAATTCTGGAATTCTCTTGTCATAATCCGCTACTTTTGTAGCAGCATAAATCATCTTATCCATCACTGCTTGAGAATAAACAGGACTCTTATCAGGGAGAACAAGGTTACTATATCTCAAATTTAGAGATTGATATAAAGAATTGATATTTCTGGCTGTACTTTCCAGATTCAAAAGCCTTTGTATATATGCTTCCCTTGTATCTCCAGGAAGAGCTTTGCCTTCTGATTGCAATTGTGCAAATCCCACTTCTGTAGAAGCTAATTGTTTATGTTCCTGAATATCAGAATTTACAAGATCAAATCTACCATATTTGATTCTAGGAGTGAGATAGTTAATAATATAGTCCGTTTCTTTCTCTTTACTTTCAAGAATATCTCCTTGTCTCAAAGCTGCTTCCCTTTCCTCTTGAAGCATTGTGCCTCTATTGACAGCATCTATTGTATCTCTGGTGAAATCAGAAATCTTCCATGCATTGAACCTTTGTACAGCATCTGCTGTATTCTTGTTTTTTTGAGCAGATTCAAGGAATCTACCTCTACCAAGCATAATTGCTCCAGATAAACCACCTATGAGGATGTTTTCCATTCCTTCATCTGTACCAAAGGTTTGAGAAATACCTGTGGACATACTTTCAAGAAATGTTGCTACATCACCATTATATTTCTTATTATAATAGTCTTGTGTACCTACAGAAACGGCATATTGAGCACCTTCTTCAAAAGCCTCAGAAGCTGAAAATGTATAAGGACGAATGTTGTTTAGACTAGAAAGTAGCTTTCCTGCACGAGTTTTAGCTTCTCTTTTTACATAAGCTCCTGAAGCATCTGTTACAATTTCAGAAACATCATTTTTTAAGGAATTAATCATTCCTTTTTCAATGTTATAAGAAGAACCTAATATCTTAGAAAACTGAATATAGTTAGTGGCAGACAGAAGTGCTGTATTCAACATGAATGAAGAGTTACCTACACCATCTGCTTCCGAATTAATAGCATCTAAATCAGCTCCTTTGGGCTCCATGCCCATATGTGTATTTTTCCATTCCTGGATTTTCTCGTCTCTGAATTGATTAAGATTGTGAAAAGCTTCAAATCCAGCTTCACCTGTTGTAGCCAAAGCAGCTACTAAACCTCTTCCTGCTGGGTTTAGGGCAGAATATGAAGATAAGAATTTATCAGATAAGCTCTTTATTTTACCATATGTATCAGCTGTTTTATTAGCTGCAAGCAATCCTTGTTCTGTAGCTGCCAGGGTTTCTGCTGCTTTACCTACAGAAAACAACCTTGCTGTCAAAGGAATAGATTTTAAACCGGCTGCATATATACCTCCTGAAAGAGCTGCTCCTGCTGCAAAACCGAGGTTTTTAACAATACCACCCCACAAGAAATTGGCTGTAACTAGTTTATCAGGAGAATACCAAGAAGAATTCTTTTCTACATCTTTATAATAGTTAGGAAGTCTGTTTTCATAATTTTTATTTACTTCATCTAACCATTTATTAAGATCATTATCATAGAATGAAGCAGCTCTACCTGTATCAATAAATCTTGCTACACCATTCAACATACCCACTGTAGATTGTAAAAGTGTTGTACCTGTGAGTAAAAGACCTTTACCTACACCATTAACCATTTTTGAAGGCCATCCTTGACCTTGTGCATAAGCATCTTCGTTATTGTAGCTTCCAGGTACAAATACATTATATCTGTCTGATGTTCCCTCTTCTAAGGATAATGGAATACTACCTCCTGTTATTCTTCCGTCTCCTCTTGGTTGTGAAAGAACAGCATTTTCTATAGCACTTAAAGCAGAGGGAGTGGGTTCTCCATCCACCGTAGGTAGTGGTGCAAAAGAAGGAAGAGGTGTATTAGGAGCCGTAAAAGGAACATTTGGTAATGTAATTGGCTCCACAGGAGTTTGCTTACCAAATGTTTCTTGCAAGAATTGTGTATTTAATAAAGGGCTATTTTCTGCCATTATAATGGTTTTTTAGAAGCTTGTTGTATAATTTTTAATTCTTCTGCTGAAGGAGGTCTCTCATTTAATAGTTCAAAAACAGCAGCATCATTTAATCCTGCCATTAGAGGCACCACTTGGTCTTCTCTAACTAGCTGATTACGTGGATATGAAATATCTTCAAACCATTGTTTTCTGACAGGATCATAAGCACTTATACGTATACTATATTTTCCAGATGAGGATTTTTGAATATTACCAACAACACCAAATATATTTACACTAGGGAAATCCATTTTTCCTAGATAAGCATTATCGTGATTCGATGTTCCTGGAGCTAATGCTGTTGTATTTCCTCCCATTTTTCTTATTTGTTCTTGATAGGGTCTAAAAGCCTGCACTTGAGGGGATGGTTCAAATTGATTTCCGAACATAATAGTTTTCTGTTCTGGAGTTATTTTAAAATCTATATGTTTACCTTTATCTCCTGTAACTGTCATTTTATACATTACAGGTTGATATTGTGTACCTTCTACTACAGTTAATGTATATTTAGAAGAAGGGTCTATTGCAAGTTTTCTTGCTGTTTCCACATCAAAATTAGGAGAATATGGAAGTTTTCCTTCTTGTGACTCTGCTAAATTTGCAAACTGAATCAATTTTGAACTTATTCTATCTTTTTCCACTGCTGTTCCTGTTGGAAATGTGTAGTCCATACCTTGATCAATAGTAACTCTTCTAGCCACTTCACTAGTTGTAAAATCATTGATTTTTTTAGTGGTTTCAGCAAAAGGACGATTTACAACTTTATTATAATGCTGTATCTTATCCAATAATTCTTTTGCTCCTGGAGTATTTATATTAGTTTTACTAGATTGTATTTGAAACAATTGAAATTCTTTTGGAGACAGCTCACGAACTGCTCTCTCCATATCATAGTTTACTGTTCCTTTACCTCCTGTTCCTGTATTTAAACCTGTAGAAACATATTTCTTAACATTTTCATTATAGTTTACAAAATCTTCAGGTGTATAAATCAATACCTCTCCATTTGGAGTCATATATCCCACAGAGGGGTCTTTAGGAATTATATTTTCTATTGTACCAAACTGTGATTTTGCTTGGTTTTGGATGTCTTCAATCATCACTCTATTAGCTTCTGCTAATCTTCTTTGTTCTTCAGTGCTATTAAAATGTTCAGCAACCAACGGATCAACTCCTTTAGGACTCTTTTTCCATGCAAGCTTTTGAGCTTCTAACCATTCAGGGTCTTTTTGTTGTTCTGTTATAAAATCTGCATCACTTCGAATAACATTAGAAATAGCAACCTCTCTATCAGCTATAATCTTTCCAAGAGTATATTTAGGAATGTCAGCTTGAGGAATACCTTGTGGAAGTCCTCCCAAACCTACTGATCCAGCAGCTTTCTGTTCAAGCTCTTGAGCTTTTTGAATTATTTTCTGTCTTTCTACCTCATTATTTGCATTAAATTTCTCTCTCTCTAAAGCATAATTTACAGCAAATTTCTCTCTATCCCAATTCATTTCAAGAAGGAATTTCTTCCAATCTTGCTCCTTGGTGGCCCTCTGCATTGCCATTTGAGCAAAAGGATTGGTTTCGTATGTTTGTGAAGTTTCGGTATAAGAGAAAGCTTTTGAGAAATTGTCTATAAAATTGTTTGTATGTAACTGGGCTTTTACGGCCTCTATATTACCTGATGCTAACATTTCAGACATTCCTCTTTGTTCATTTGAGATGTTTCTCATCACTTTATCTAAGGAGGCTATCTGATCATTTAATCGTGTTTTTTCTACATTTGAAGTTGTTGAAGACTTTGCATTCTCTAACACTTTCTTTTGTTCATTATAAAATGAAATTTTCTCATTATACGATCTATTAATATCCTGTTCAAAACGTCTAGGATCTACATTAGAATAATTATATCTACCATCTATTTCCATTTGTTTGAAATCACCTGGAGTGAGAGTGCCCATCAGGGCCTGTTGTATCTTATCTGGAGATATTCCTGCAAATTTCTTCCTCACTGTAGCATCCGCAATTACTAGATTACCTCTTGGGTCAAGAGTGAATGCATCATCTGTTATAGTCTCATCTTTTGTTAGAGCTTTGATTGCATCTAAAGCATTCTTTTTATAATTAGTATAAGGTGTATATCCACCCCTAAATCCTTGTTTTACATCTGTACTATTTAACCATTCAGAGGCTTGTCTATTAAAATCCCATTCATTCGAAGGGGCAGATTTGCCTTCTTTTTTAGCAGTATCCATATCTTGAATACCTCTTCTATATCTCATTGTAGAAGAAACAGCACCTTGAATATTAGGGTCTTTACCTATTTGATTGATCATTCCTCCCACACTATTAACCAACTGAAAATTAGAAAAATCACCAGCAGCAACTTTCCTAAGATTTCCTCCTAATTGATTTAATTTGCTTTGTAAATATTGTTTATCCACATCTCTTACAACGTCCATTCCTGCTACATTCTCGATCTGTGCTTGAATTTTCTGCACACCTTGATCATACAGGCCTTGTTTATATCTTCCAACTTCCACCATAGCATTTATGGGTAGTTGATCTACATAAGGTTTAAAGTTTGTTAATTGTTGAACTGAATCTGTAAAGGAAGCCATTGAATGTATTAATTAGCAAATTTAACTTAAAATATTATATCTACCAAATCCTATAACTAATTTTAGTAACTTAGTATAATGAGATAGATTAGAGAATGAAAAAGGATGTATTTAATCTTTTTGAAGAATTTTCCAATCCATGTTGTTTTCTTGGATTCTTTCTTTTTAACTTTAGCAATAATGAATAAGGATTCATATTCTCTCATAAATATATCATCCTTCAACACTTCAAACGTATTGTTCTCATTTTTTACAATCCAGTCTCCTATATTTGCATATATGGGAGGATTATCCGCCCATTTAATGGCACAATAGGGATTTATACCTTGTTTATAGACGAATCCCACAAAATTATTACCCAAAAGATTTAAAACCTGATTTAAGGATTCTTCATTATCGTCCAATTTAATGGCCATAACCTCCTTGCTTCCAAGTATATATCTATTCGTCATCTTATAGACTTTTAATAGCCTTCACAACTCCACCATTTCTCATATTACCTGTAACTCGTTGAGTCTCAGTAGAATTTATAATCATACCGTTTTTGTCTCTCTTCACTTTTGTTTCATCCATCACCACTCTACCATCTTTATCTACGTTTATTACACCTGAGTCTGTAATAAATTGAGGAATTTGATTCATATTCCAAGCTCTTCCAGAATTATCATATCTGTAATTGTATAAGTTCTCATAGATACCTAATGTCCTGTTTTCCAGCTTATTGCGAGCTATTTTGTCAGAAATAGAATTAATAGCAGCCTGAGCCACAGCTTTTGTATTACTTTTAGCTGTAGATTGTCTTACATATTGCTGGTCAAGAATACCTAAATTCTTTAATGTAGCATCGTTTAAGACACCTCTATTTCTATTATATACACCCGTCCTCTGATTCTGATTTAATCTGAATTGTTCACCCAACACCTGAGAATTAGCTTGATATTTTTGTGCTGCTAAACTGGCCTGTGCTGCTGGATTAGATGCTGTGAGTCTTTGTATAGAATTGAAATCAGCTTGATTAGCATTCATTTGATCCTGAAGAGAAATATCACTTACATTCTCCAATAAAGGTTGATAAAGCTGTGCTTGTACAGGTTCTTGTTGGTTTGAGGCCATAGCAAACATTTCTCCAGATAACTGGTTGGGATCAAGTGTTCTTTGGTTGCTTGGTCTAAACATAGGGATCAAACTATTAGCCAAACCTATCCAATCTGTTCTGTTTTTATTAGGATTGGTAGCATTAGGAATTTCTGTCTTGGCTACATTTTGTTCAACATTTTGTTCCATTTGTGTAATAGGATCGTCTTCAAGATAGATATAATCCCTCTCTGTTCTACCTGGATTGGTAACAGTTTGAGTTCTTTCTTGAAATAAATCAGTGGTATATTTCTTTCCTTTCCAATCGAATTCTTGAAGATTTTGTCTTCTTGCCTGCCCAAAAGCTGTGTTAAATTCTTCACTTCCTTGTCCAGGAGGGGTTGCAGGAATATTTTGTGTATTTCCACTAAACTGTAAATCCCTGTACATACGGTTAACATCCTGAGGATCAGCCATATATCCATACTGTTCGTATTCGGACATTCTTGATCTAGGAATTGTCATACCCTCTTGAGCAGTTTTATTACTTTTCTTTTCTTTTTGAAACTTACCTCTAGCGAGTTCATTGCTCTTTAATCCCAATTCATCTGCTGTTTCAAGAATAGCATTCTGTACATTGGCTGCAATTTGCTTCTTTCCTGCTATTGTTTTCAATTTCATATTACCACCTTCCATCATAGCTTTTCCAGAAGACACTTTCAACTTATCAAAACTGTCTATTAGAGGTGTATCATTTACAAGTTTCACTCCTTTTTCCACAACTTTATTCTGTTTATTTTCTTCTTTACTTAAATCATTTATATAATTTTTGAACTTTTTACCTTTAGCCTTAGGATCATTTAGTTCAGAAACACCATATGAGGGGATTTTCATATCTCCAAATACGACTAATGATTCTCTCTGTCCGTCAGGAAGTTTTACAGCAGGTTCACCACCTTCAACTTCTACAGAAGTTTTACCAAATTTCATTTCTATTCCACCTTTTGCGTGGGAATCACCTCTAAACATTACAGTTTCTCCTGCATCTGGAAGAAAAGGATTTTCAGAAATAGTTTCTACATCACCTCCTTCAAAAGTCTTAAGTTCCCCACTATTGTTCATTTGAGGTACATGTCCTCCATTTTTCAAATAGCTTGTTCCCACACCATAAGAAGGAAACATTTCTCCAGGGTCGACTAATTGATCTTCTGGTCTTACATATCTCCTTCTGTTTGCATCAGGGTCTTGTAGGCCAGCAGCTTTCTTAACTAATTCGTCTAACTTGTTCTGCTTATCTTTTCTTGCCTGCTTAGCTCTACTGGCTTTTATTCCTCCATAAAAAGGAACTATAGCCCCAACAACTCTGTCTGTGGCAGATAAGTCTTTATTCGTTAAAGCTGCACTAGGATTAGCCATTCCAGAAATTGCACCTCCTACATCTCCTCCCACCTCATCTCCTATTCTTGTACCTATTTGAGAAACTTGACTAATGAGTTGTCCCCAAGGTCCGAATTGTCCTACGATCTTTTGACCTTCGGAAGGACCACCATCCTGTTGACTACCTGGAGAATTGAATCCGTAATTTACAGCATTAGCACCTTGCATTACAGTGGACATTCCTCCCATTCTATTGAAAAAATTAGATTGATTTCTCTGAGGAGCATTATACGGAACTGATTCAGAACCAAGTCCTTGTATATAAGGGTTTTGTACATTAGAATCCAGTTCAATAGGAGCAGCATCTGTGGGATTGATATCACTCATTGAGAAACCATATTGAGCTTTCTTTATTTTACCCCCAGATTTGAAGTTTTTATTAAAATTATATGTCTCCATAATACTCTTTCTTCTTTTATCATCTAAAAGTTTAATGTCCAAAGAAGAATATTCTAGTGGTTCTTTGGTGTAATATTTTAACATTCCTTGGTTAATCATATCATATTGTGTTTCTCCAGGAAATTGTTTCTTTAGAGATGTTCTTACAGAATCCCTTTTCTGTGTCCTTTCTTGTAAAAGAGCATTCTTCAATAGAATGTCATCTAATTGCATTTGAGGAGAAGGAATAGGTTGTAAACCATTTTGTCCTTTTTTCATATTATATAAATTTCCTCCTTCTTTTAGGTTTAAATTTTGAGTATTAGGAATACTATCAAAAGGGATTGACTGTTTCTGTTCCTTAACTTTAATTGTTTTCAAGTATTTATTAACTTCTCTTGGTGTAAAATCATCAACTTTTGTACCATCTTGCATATAGTTTAAATAATTCAATACAGTGTCAGGATTCATTACTCCCTGTCTATATAAATGATTAACTGCTTCTTGTCTTGAATCCATAATCTCTCCTGTAGAGATTCTTTTAGGAATTATTCTACTTTTATTGATTTTTCCACCTTTCTGCATCATAGGAAATTCTGTTACATTATTACCATTAAATTTATAATCTTGTCCTGGTAACATTAATTTTGTATCACCAATGTCTGATACCCCAAGAACAGGATAATCGACTCCTTTCATGGTTATATTATTGGAATCAATTTGGGTCACCTTACCAGGATGTGCCCATTGTCCTCTATTATCTTTAATCACTCCACCATTTTTATAAGATTGATCCTTCGATACACCGAGAGGTGTATTTAACTGTTTAATAAACTCTTCTTTGGTTCCATATAATTGTATCAATTGATTTACATCATAAGGTAAATTTACTTCTTTATGTGCCTTTATTTTAACATCTTTCTGTTCACCAGAGGTACTTTTAGAATCATTATAAAGACTATTAAATTTTTCGGTGTATTTTTTGTTTAGATCAAGTAAATAACTATAAGATTTTTCATCAATTTTATCAAAACCTTTATCTTTTAAAAATTTCTTTGTTGAAATATGTCTAGCTGCACGTTCGCGTGGATTAACAATATAACCAAAAGTATCTCCATCTACAAGATTGGATTTCTTTTCCATCTCTCCTGCTTCCCATCTGCTAATCATTATTTGTTCAAGATGTTTTTCGTCATTTACATTTGTAATATATCCAGCTTTATGAGCTAATTCATGTACAGGAGTTGTATCTCCCGAACCAATAAATAATTTTTCATACCCTTTTTTAGTATCATCAAATTGATAATAACCGTCATCAAATCCTGGTGTATTCTGTTCAGTGATAGATGTGTATATAGGAGCAGCAAGATTTTTCTTTAACTGACTTTTATATTGTTCAGTTAAAGCTTTCATTACAGAAGTGTCTCTATTAGATTTGATAGAATCTTCTCTTGATAGTGAGAGAGGTTCCTGACTTATGAACTCATCTAAATATTTTTTACTATCTTTATAATTTTTGTCAAGATCTTTAGATATGAGTTTAGTGCTGTATTTCTTCCCTATCCAAAGGAATTCCTTGTCTCCATTATTTCTTGCTTTTCTGAAAGCTTCGTTAAATGTTGGAGTGTTATATTCTGAAACATTAAAATTACTCCACCATTCTCTTAAGAAAGAAGGTTCTTCTTTAACCTTTGTCCCATTTTGGGCTTTTTTGATCTTCTTTGTCATATTATTTATAACTTACTTGAGCAGGTGCTGTAATAAATTGAGATACTAAATGAATATCACTTCTGTTATCCAAAATAAGTCTCACTTTTAGGTCTTTTGCTCTTATCATTTGTTTCTTAAATGATCTTGTAGTGTATTGCATATTCTCTTCATTTATCACTTTATCTATAGACATAGATTCACATGTAGAAGTAAATAGAGGAATTGTTTTGTCTTTCGCTACATTCCAGAAAGTATTGAATTGATAAAAATTATCACTTTTTGTAAACAGTATGGTTTTACTATTTGTATTGAATTTAGGATAGGAAAGATAAGCTTTCATATTATGAATAGGCTTTGCAGCCAATTCAAGCAAGCCTGTACTTTGTTGATCATTGTATAACACAGCCTTATTAAAATAATTCTCATCAGTTTGTATCCTTCTATTATCATCAAATATATGATTTATACCTGGAAGATAAGTATAAACCTTGGTATAATCCTTAATATTTTGAACAATTTCATCATAATATTGATATGCAAATGAATATTCAATTATATAAGGATGAATACATCCATAAAAATTGTTATATAATGTAGGGTCTGTAAGATGACTCCATAAAGAAGCTGTATTCACTACAGAGAATCCTAAATCTACTTGTTCTTGTTTCGTTAAAGATGTTATAGAAAGATTTATACTCTTATTACAACAATCTTTTCCTGTATAACTGACTATAATCACTCTCACTTCATCAGCTACAGAAAAGGACATTCCTCCTATAAGATCTTCTTTTGAGACGTTAATAGCCAATAAATTCCCTCTATCATCTGATATAGAGAATGTACTTAGTCTGTTTCCAGCTTTCTTGATTCGTATAGTGATTGTTTTTGCCATATATTAACAAGGACCGTCAGCAATATCTACAACTACTGGTTGAATTACATCAATAACTATTCCAACAAATGTCATATCTACTCCTGTACCTATTCCATTATTTTGACAAGAAGAAACAGAATCACTTCCTATAACAGTAATATGTTGGCCTCCTATTGCTGATGTATAATTAACCACAATATCGAATGTACCGATTTGATCAGTTTCATAACTTGAAGGGCTTATAGGAGTAGCTGGAACGCCATTAACAGTTATACTGTTAACAACTATATCTAACGAAACATTTGAAGTATTAATTATTGCCATAGATGGTAGAGTTGTTGTGGTTGTAGTCGTACTGGAAGTTGTTGATGTTGTCGTTGTAGTACTTGTTGATGTACTTGTGGTGGTCGAAGATGTACTTGTGGTGGTGGTAGTGGTTGGAGCCACTGTCGTTGTCGTGGTAGTAGTTGTACTAGATGTACTGGTAGTAGTTGTAGATGTGGAAGAAGTAGATGTAGTAGAAGTAGTGAAACCTTCTTCAAATGCTATTATTTCCAAATCACAACCTATATTCAATCCTGAGTAGAAGAAATTATTCTCTGCAATATACCAATTAGGTATATAACTATGAAAACTTACCCAACTCTGAGTGTTCAGATTATAAGACAGTGTCCACGATTTATTACAAAAGTACTCAGAATCAGATAGATACACCCTTTTTCTAATTACTAAAGGAGCCACTGTAGTAGTGGTCGTTGGAGACTCTCCATTAGTAGTAGTGGTGGTAGTTGTATTATATTGAGGAAATACTAATTCAATATAGAATTCATTTGTAACCTCATCCCACTTAACCTCATCTGTCAGAGGAGTATAATCCAACTTAGATATAATAACTCTATCATATTTACTATCATACACTCCATGTAAACCTATTCCATTGAAATGGTTATCTATATCTATACTTGGAAAATATGTTAATATTTCAAACGGTAAATGATCTGTCAAAAATCTTGTGAGTCCAAGTCCTAAAGCTGATAATTCTTTGGCTGTATTTCCAGCTATGAGAAATATTTGACCTCTTTTGGCATCCACAGTTATTTGTCCCTGAGGAATCTTCAATAGGAATTTATGTTGTGTTCCTACATATCCTAGGTCTGTTTCTGCAAAATCAATAGGAGGAGCACCTGTAAATAATGAACTTCCTCCAATATAAGCAGCTTGAGGATTACTTGTATTAATTGTGAGCAGTGTGTTATACAAGAGACTTTTATTCTCAAATCTGGCTAAAATTGCCTTATTTTGAATACCATCAAGAGAAATTAATTCTCCATAATTCTGAGGAAAATCAAACATTGATAAAGGACGATATACCAACCAACCGTCCACTTGCTCTCCATCGGTATCAGAATATATGGCTCTGAAAGGGAATGTTGTAAAGCATAACTTTTCCTCCCAAGCTACAGGAAGATGTGTAAAATTGTTTTCTTCGTTCTGTTTAGAATAAGTAACATTATAATAGTATGTATTATCTTGAACAATAGGTACAAAGCTTTCTTGCAACCAATCATCTGGTATTCCTGAAGAGACATGGGGATAAAAATCCCCTTCTCTGTTGTTAAATGCTTGTCTGAGGTCTACGTTTATACTACTTTCACAATAAAATGTAGGAATACCATAAGCAAACATATACATTTTACCATCATAAAATGATCTATCAGGATTTACTATTGGAGGAGTTGTAGTATCGTTAGGTGCTGGAAGTTGATTATTAGGACAGTCGAGATTATGAGCTTTTATTGAAATAATGTTTTTAAACACAGGCTGAGTTTCATATGTATAATCATACAATATGGCTCTGGCAGAATGCCAGTATTCAGGATATGCTACATTTCCTATTTCATCATAGAATACATCACTTTCATCAGGAGCACCCACTCTATTATCAATAAAGAAAGGAAGTTTAATTTTGAACGAAAATCCACTTATAAATGTATCTCCTCCAAAAATAGTGGCATAATTGGATGTTAATGATAATAACGTTTCATTATCAATCATTTGTTGAAACCCTGTATCTATTGTCTCGTAAGAGTACATTTGGCCCCATTGGTTATCAAATATATTTTTTAATGATGCATAATATACAACACTTGATATATCAAATTGTTTTCCTGGATCTGAACAGTCCCATTGAGAATTTATATATCTGGATTTATCCTCCACCACAGGATTTTCTGGAGATATAACTAAGGAGGGTGTTTCACTAGGAAAAGGAAGAGGATCAACTGTTTCTGTTGTTTTTATATACACAGATGATTCTCTTTGATAATTATTAACATTTATAGTATCACCAACAGACTGTACTCCTGGAATGAGATATTGTATGCTTTCTATCATTCTCTGTTTTATCCCTTCTTCATTTTCTACATCAGAGTAATAATTGTAATTGAGTATAGAATTATAACTCCATCCATAGTTTTTTCTGGTTATACCATTCAGGTATATTTGTAAATATGCCTGATATGCTGTAAACATAGCCTCTGCTGTGAATGTACCCACACTAGCAATGTCTCCGCTTGATTCTAATGCATCTATTTGTGCTTCTCTTGAAATAAGTCTATATAATGCATTTTTTTTAACTTCTACAAAATGTCCTTTTCCTACTCCGAAAAGCACATTTTCTAACTTAAGTACATTTCCTAAAAAAGGTTGACCAAATGACGTTTCAGGAGAATTGAATACATGCCTATATCTACTATCATCTGTTTCAAAAGCAGAAAGTCTTTCGGGATAACATTGTTCATTTCTTAAATAATCTATTTGAGAAATATTATAAACAGCACCTACACTTGGAAGAACAACATCCACAGCTGAAGCTGGTTCAACTTGAATAGTAGAACTTTCTCCACTATATAAATTTAAAAATTGTTCATTTCCATCTGCATCTATATATCTAAATATTACAAATCCTGTTGTTACAGTTATTATATATGTATCATAACTAATTTCTTCTATTGCAGAAGTAGTACCAGATAGTATTACTGGTGTAGATAATGAGCATACGGTTGTCTCATTTCCATCAAAAAAATTAGTAGATTCAATACTATTTTTAAAACAATCTGTATATTGATAAATACCATCAGAAGTGGCGGTGAATCTGTATGTATTACATTGAGAGTTATACCCATTATTCTGAGTCAGTAAAAAAGGGTCTTCTCTTAAATCATTATACGGATAATTAGGAAAGTAATACTCCGTGTCTTCTCTGGTGTATTTACCTACATTTCTTAATATACCTTTAGCTATAATAGATTTATTTACATCTCTATTACCTCTCACTATTTTGAATCCTACAATTCCAGCTTTTTGTTCTGAGGTTAAATTAGATTGATTTATAAGATTTTTTACTTGACTTATATTCAATCTTATACCAATTGGAAATACAGCATTTTTCTGCATTGCTAAATTTGTATATTTTCCCATAGAATCTACTTCTATCACAGGATTTTCGAAAATGGGACTTACGAGTAAGTCAGGAAATTTATGATGTCTAATTGGTGTGTTTGCTAAATCTCCCCAAATATCTGTATTACAAGGATATAACTCTAGTGATTGCCAGTATGCAAATTGACCATATTGATAAGAACCCTTATAATCAGAGTAAGGTGTATAATCAGGGTCTGTAGCTGTTACAGAAGCTGTATTATACACTTTCCAATAAGGAACATTACCTCCATTCACATCTCCTATGAAATCTGGATCTGTTGGTAATATTTCTGGTAACATTTTTTCAGCAGCAGAAATAACTCTACCAGGGATATGAAATCCATCAGTTTGTTTACCGTTGGTTAATAAAAATACTATTTCAAAAGGATATACCTCATCTCTTAAATATCCTCTAAAATTAGTGGCATTCAGCTCATCAGAGTAGTTTTCTGTATCTGGAATTCTCCAGGTTTCCCATTCAAGAGTTATTTTATTAGCAATTTGTTGATAGTTTATCCTATCTATAGCTGTCAAACCTTTCCAAACTAATATATCTTGAACACTAGTTAAATCATCAGCAAGTTCATAATAAGGAAATTTAGTAAAAATATCACCAATAGTAAGCCTAATTTGAGTCTGATTTTGACCACTATATGTTATCTGCTTGTTTATAGCATCTATAAAGTATGTACCTACAAGTTCTACAGAGGTAATATTGTTAATCGTTTTAATAACGGCTAGATTGAAATATTCAAAATATCCACTATTATCAAGATTCGATATATTTACAACAACAGATTTACCTACTGGATAGTTAAAATTTGGAGTGATGATTTGTGTATCAGCTATAGGAGTGGGATTTGTTACCGAATAATAAGATGTATATCCATTACCGTTAGCATCAGAATACTGTATAGCAAATTGCACTGTACCTGCTGTAAGATTTCCTCCTGAAACCACATCTATTATATCCAGGGAAGGAATTCTAAAGTTTGGTTGAATGCTGAGTTTGTTGCAATCTATTTCATCCGTAACTGTATCATTACAAACATCTGTTCCAGGAGCTGTTTTAAATGGAAGATTATTTAAATCTAAAAATCTTCTTCTTGGGTCAGCCCAGTATATCTTTGTTGTACAATTATTTATCTTATGTACAATCTTATGAATAGGATTATTTACATTAAAATCCAGACAGTCTGCATTTATATATTTTCTATAAACACAATCGTTATTATCCATATATCCCACCTCACTTTGTCCTGTTTCAGGATTAGCTAGAAAGAATATATGCTTGCTTTGTTCTACAATGAAATGAGTGCCTACTAGATGAAAACCTTGAGGAAATTCTACACAGAATTCATTTCTTGGTTCATTTTGATAATTAATTCCATTTGCATCAAAATTCTCAACAGCGGCATTTAATGCATACGTTACAACACCTTTAGGAACCTGAGAAACTGATCTCTCTAGATTCATTCCTGATGTTGCAGTATTACTCTCTCTGTTTATATTAGGATCTCTTGGTTCAGCCATTGTTTAATTATCTTCTCCAGAAAGGGCGTCTGTCTGGAAGTTCATACATGTTTAATCTATTCAAATCTTGCTTTATTCTATTTTGTTTTTGATAAGCAGTTTGTTTTTTTATTTCTGTTTCTGCCATAATGTAAGTTTCATCAGATAATGATTTATAATACATCATTTTTTGGCTTATTTGATTAAATGTTTCATCAACTACTTGATTACTAAGTGTTTCGAATACTTTATATTTAATATAATGTTCTACATATTCTTTCACTCTAAAGTTATCAGGGATTAGTTGGTTACCAATTTTATCATAATCTGTAGCATAGAATACTAAATACACCTTACCATATTTGAAGTTGGTAACAAACTTATTGTCCCTTATATCAAAACTATCAGCAGCACTGCTACCAAAATTCTTACAATCAAATGAACAATGGTTTCTCACAGAGATATTTCCAGGTTTCAACAGATATTGTTTTGAATAACCAACAGTTATTTCATTATTAGTTTTATACACTGCTTGGATCAGAACAGGCATACATTCTGTTCCATTACATCCTGGAGTGACACAATCCACATTTGTACATGGAGTTCCACCAGATATAACAGGACTCACCTGAATAGTATCTGTAGAAGCAGCTTGAGAGTAAAATGAATTGGCACTTCTATAAGGATATCCTTCTAAAGATGTACAAAGCCATGCTTCTCTCACGGCTTCAAAATTATCAGGAAGTCTAGCCTCATATTCTTCAATTTCAAGAATTTCATCTGTTATAACATATGTTCCCTTTCCTAACTTATCTAAGCATTTGTTAAGATATGTAGGGAACATGAGATCATCTACAGCTCCTGAATCAAAGTAACTTTTAAGTTCTTCTTTTACAAGAGCATATATTGGTTCGGGAGATACAAAAGAATATTTGTAATAATACGCCATTTTATTAGATTAATGTTGCCATTGACGATAAGTGTGTTGGTATTTATTGTCAGCTTTTATATAGTGGGAAAGTAGTCTTGATGTCACTCTTGTTGGTTTGAAATACCACAAATCTGAATTTCTAAATCTTGCTGTTTTTTTAAACCACATCCATCCAAAATAAAATCCTTCTGTATGATGATTAAAATTATATATAATTTTACCTTTCTCTTTAGTTTTCTTCCAGTCTATAGGTAAATTTATAAATTCCCTTCCTGTTTTAGGATCTGTTTTAATATGTTTTCTTTTCTTTTTATTAATGGAGAACTCTCCTATACCTCCAGGAAGTTTGGCTTTTTCTCCTGTTTCCAGAATATAAGTTTTGAATTCTTCATTAAAGGTATATAAAATATTCTTCCATACATCGAAAGATATCTTAATAGTTGGATATGCTTTACAAAAACTAACGTAGTTATCCTTACTGCTACTTCTCCAATCAACTGATACTCTCAAGTGGTTTGTGTTTTTGGTTTAAGTGATTATACACTTTTCTATAACAAGACATACATCCCATTCCTAGTGCATTTGTAGTGTCTTTTGTATATTCAACAAATGCTCTCTGCCATAAGATATCTTGTTTATTATAACCTCCTCTCATCAATGTACCTTTGAGATGTTTTAGTTCTTCTTGTGTCATTAATTAGTAGGTTTTGTATTAGGAGCCTGTCCATCTATTCCGTCTGTAGTTTGATCTGTCTTTATCCTGAAATAGGTATTAAGAAGTCTCTGTGAAGTGAGGTCTAATATTTGTCTTTTCAAATATCCAGGTAAGCCAAACTTTCTGTCCAGGGGATTTTTACAATATTCTTCATCTGTATAAGCTGTTCCACAGCCACACTCAGGAAACATTAAATCGTTGGGTACATCATCTTCAAAGAAGGCTGCTATTCTAACTGCTTTGAGAAAAGAATTTGTTACATATAAGTAATCATTAACTATAAAGTAATATTCCTCTTTCTTTATTATAGGGAGTTTAAGCAGATTTACATATCTGTTAACAGTTATTTCTTTAAGTTTTTTACCCCTTCCTCCTAATGCATTTACAGAATAAACCCCTTGGATGACATATTGATAGTTTCCTTCTGAAATTCTTGGAATTTTAAACTTGGTCCTAGCTATCATACATTCATCCACATATTCACAACATTCAGAGATGGGAACTTCTTCTAGTTCCAAACAAGGAAGACTAGTGAATAATGTGTCTGTGGCCCACAATTTCCTGAGATTTGTTTCTCTTTTGACTAAAAGAAATGTAGCTGCCTTAATTTCAGCAGCAATGGCTCTGTCTGTTAAAATACCATCAGTGGAAAGTAGTTTATGACTACTTCTCACTGTGGACACTTCTTCTCTTAATGTTGACATATTTTATAATCTTACTTCAAACTCACAACACTTGCCTTTTATAGGATCATAACAGAAAGCAACTGCTGCTTTAACATGTATATACAATCCATCATTGGTAAAATTGTCTGGTTTAACCATAGATGGGATTTGTTGTATTCTAACTCCTTGTACATCTTTAGCCATATAGAAGTGTTTATCTCCTGTATGTACTTCTCTATACTTGGCTAATCCAAAGCTTGGAGCACTCTTTTCATCTGTTGCAAAATATAGTGGCAGACCATCTATTTTAACATGATTACCATGATGATAACCAAGAAATGTATTTCCAAGTACGACAAACTTCGTATTTGAATTCTCTCTTAGGAATTTGATGGTTTTATTTGGTTTAAAGAAAACCTCCAAAGCATGTGCCAAATAGAATGATTTGGTTCTATCATGATTTCCTTGAATAAGCACCACTGTAGTTTTCTGTGCTTCATAAGCCACTTTTGATATTGTTTCTACTAATAGATCAAATCCTTCTTCATAAGCTTTGTGCCAAGGCACTGTCACTTCTTGAGGAGTTAGATTTGTAGTTTGATTATGATAGTTATCGGTATTGAAATAGTCATTTCCTATCACAAATACCATCTCTCTAATTTTGTAAGCTCCCTGTACTTGAGCTAACAGATTGACTACCAGCTTCTTATATTCTTCTTTTCTATCTTCTATGGTATCTCCAGCTAATACTCTCCTATCTAAATGGAAATCAGCTATTGAAATCTCTACATCCACTTCTTTCTTGTCGTTATGGATAAGTCTTTTAACCGTGGATATTTCTATAGGTTTTGGTTTATAATCCTTTAGAAATTTAGAAAAGTCTTCTAAAGAATAGTCTTGTTCTTTCTTAAGGGTGGCAAAAACAGATGAAGTGAAATTACCATTCGGTTTAAGTTTTGACCAATAGTTTGAAATCTTGTATCTGGAAAGGTCGATTTTATGTAATTTGGCAAGTTCTTCTACAGTTTTGGGATCAAAAGTAGTTTCTTTTGTGCTCTCTATTGTTCCTTTATCAACATTCACTCGTTTAGTTTCTTCTGTTTTTTCTTGTTTTTCTCCTCTTAGTTCTTTGAATAAGTGATGCACTGTTTCTAAAGGGACACCTAGTTTTATAGCATACCATGCTTTTGATTGTTTTTGTGGCAATAGCTGCTGAAGTCTATTCACCATTAATTCATTAGTTTCTGTCATTTATACAGGTTTTATGTTTTACAAATATAAGTCTTATTTTCGAAATTACCAAATTAATATAATCGAATTCATTATATATTGTAACAATATTAGTTATAAAGCAAAAACCCCCAGACTTGCATCTGAGGGTGAATTCTCGGGAAGAAACCAACAAACCTGAGAATTTAAGGGCATTCTGCAAGTTTTTCACACAATTGAGTGAAAAGACTAGGATTTTGTTCAATGGCTGTCATAAACAGTTCAAATATAATTTCTGGGTTTAATTGTACATCTATTCGCTGTAATGCTTCAGTGAGGTCCATATCAGTTTGAATTCCTGTATATGGTAAATTAGGACCTGTATAACTCAGATTATCTGAAGATATAGGAAATGTATAGGGTGAAGATTGAGAAGATGTACAACCTCTTGGATAAGTAGTGTATATCTTTACTTCTCCTCCATAACAAGGCATATTTGGTAAACACTTAGCCATAGGTTTTTATTAAGGAATATATATAATGAAATAAGTAGCATATACAGGTTGAATATTAGCATGAGGAAGACCTCCTCCTGTATTATCGTTTATTACATTTATACCTGTCACTTCCTCAGAGGTGAATGGAGAAAGTGAGGAACTCACTCCAGCATCAGTACCATCTGTTCCTTCATTTGCTTCATAAGTTGCAAAAACTTCTTCATTAAAAGAAGAGTGACTATGACCTGGGTCAGTTATATTGACCACATGTGTATGACTCGGAATCATGGTAATATCTAACGTTTCACTATTCTCACCTTCTGTACTTCCAAGGCTATAATTAGGATTAAAAGCTGATACACCCGGGTCTACTTCTGGGTCTAGGGCTCCTCCTGACATACCTGTTATAGCTCCTGTAATTGCTCTACCTCTCAAATCTGGAGTACCATTTAAACCATTGCACAGATAGATATCCTCCCATTCTGTATCTGGTAAACCTGCTCCTGTGACGTCAAATCCTGCTAAAGAACCTACATAAGGAATAGGTGAATTGGGCACCATTCTATTACTATAACGTGTATTTTCACCTGTACTATCAAGATAAGCCTGAATATATGTATTTAAATCTGATATCCTTACATAATTTGTTTCTACATCTAGTGCTAAAGCTGTCAATAATACGTCTGTTTCACAAAGTTTTGTAATAACAGCTTGTACAACATCGTGTGTGTCAGATTCATTAGTGACATCTTCCAAGCATTCTACATCATAATCTGCATTAAGTGTATCTAATGTTTCATTAATTACGTCTATTTGTTCTTGAATATTACAAGCAGCTTGCACAAGAGCTTTAAATAAATCCAAAGCAGTGACTGTATTACATTCCTGGAGATATTGAGAAATAAGTTCACAATAAAAATCTTCATCCATTTCTATTGTAATACCTGAACCATTCAATGTTGAGGTGAGAAATGTTACAAGAGCTTGTTCTACATAAGATAACGAGTCTCCTTTCAATATTCCCAAAACGGGAACATCTACACCTGTGTACATTACACATTTATCAGAAACTATTTGAGCACATCCATTATAGCAATTTGAGCATTGAGTAACCATGTTGATTATTTATGAATTAAAATTTTTACTTTTCCTGCTATTTGTTCTACAGAATAGCAACTGGCATAATCAGGATTACATATCTTACATTGTAATATCCTTTTATAATTTAAGAGGTCTAATATTACATTAGATGGTATATAGTGATTTAATGCAAATACAATATTATTATATTGACTTTTGGCCAATTCTGTAAGTTTACAATCAATTTCTGCCAAAAGGACAGGAATTGTTGTACAGGCTACACAATTTGTCAGTCTATATGAAATCATTATTTAGGTTTTATAGAAGCAGCGTAACATGATGGACACAGTCCATTTTTCATTTGACAAGCTTTAGGTCTAGCTGGACAATTTAGACATTTCGTTGGTAGACATCCCATAAAGATTAATAGTTAAAGTTGGTTATATAATTATTATCTGAGCAGCCACAGTTTCTCTTACTGAAATTGCTCAGTTGTTTACTTGCTTGTGCATACAGTTTATTTGCTACATCCACCGCACAATTGTTAGCAGCAGCTATAGCTCCTTGTATGAAGAAACATACTGAGTTTAGTTCCACTTTGGATTGTTTCTTTATAGCTAAATCACATTCCATCATATCTAATTTCATGAAAGCTTCATCGAATTTCTCTTGTAACTGATCTACCCTCATAATAGTTTTAGTTATATAATTTTCAAAAGCAGGGGAAACAGAATATGTCAGAGTGTAAACACCGTCTGGAATATCTACTAAATCCTCTGTTGGTTCTGTAAGTTCCAAAATCCCTGAATTGAATACATTGAATTCATTAGGAGTGAAAGGAATACTAACTAAACCAAATCCAGGAATAGTGATTTCTATTGTAGGGGCTTGTACAGGAGGAGTATCAGGATATGTAGAAATATCAGCAACACCTAATGTCTTAGTATTGTATGTGGGAATTACTAATATATCTAAGTTTAATTCTGCCATTGGAATTGATTTTAAATAAAAAAGGGGAAAAGGATTGATTTCCTTATCCCCTTATTGGTAAGTTTTGCAAAATTAAAATTAAGCAGAAGTGGTTGTCGTAGTTGTTGTCAAACATTCATTGTCAGCAGCAACAACACCGAGAGCAGCTTCAAGAACAGCCTCAACACCTGCCGTGAGGTCAGTAGGAACAGCTATAATAACCATTGAATCTTCTTCAATATAGTCACCCCATTGATATGCACTCTTATCAATTTCATTGAATTTGATATAGAATGTATCGTAAGTTGTACCAGATGATACATAAGACTCAAAGTTCCCATTATAACCCGCCATTCTGAACAAGCTTTTAAGATATCCAGCTTGATAGCTATAATAATTCTTTTCAAGTTGTGCAATCTCATCAGAAGTGCCAGTGGCATAGCTGGAGTTTTGAATCACTGTAGCTGTAGCTACAATATTACATTCATCTGCAACAATGAAGTCAGCAGTGGTAGCTGGACCAGAATATACAAAAGTATTGAATCTCAGTCGATCGTATTCGAAAGGAAAAGCTGCAACATCACAAGGTTGACCGTAAACCGTCAAAGCTTTACCTGTAATACGCAAACTTGCAGTTTCATCGTCTCCAATTCGTTCAAAGAAAAAGAAATCAGACATGATAAGATTGTCAGCGTTAATACCAGGAGCAGTTGTTGTAAAAGCTTCTATAATGCTATCAATCAAAGCGGGCACATCTACATTTTCACAAGGATCAGCACCACAATCACAACAAGGAGCTTGTACAGTTACTGAACGTGTCAAACCATTAAAATATAGAGTCTCAATATAAGAAGAGAATGCTCTCAGTGTCACAGTGATAATATCACCACATTTCACTGTAAAACCATTCACATCTGTAATTTGATTAATTGGTGTAGGGCATCCTGCCACTTTATACCATTCTGTTACATTAGATCGACAGTTGGCTGTTGCACAACCCTTAATCTTATCAGAACGTTTACTACCTTGAAGGTAAGTATTTTCTCTTCCTTGAGCTAGATAGAAATAGGGAGCAGCTGCTATATTACCAGCATTCGCCACAGCATAGGTATTAAGAAAAATACCAAACTGACCAGCAGTGAGATTTTGTGTAGAACCAGAGCTAGGGAGTGTATTTCCTACTGGAACCACAAAAAGGGTTGTTAGTGAAAAATCAGACATTTTATTTTATGTTTAAATTTAAAAAAATTATTCGTTTGTTTGTATTCTAAATTGAGCTGATTGAGCAGCAGAGACATTTTCTGTATATTGTGCTAAATCTTGAACAGTGAGATCAACTAATTCACTTTCCAGGTAATCCTCCAATTCAGAGTCTTGGTTAGTGGATGGTTCTCCTTTTAGATTTATATATCCCTCAGAATCAATATATTGAGGGTAACGTAAATAAGACATATACAATTTCTTTGGTGTAAATGTCCCATCTGTATATACAGATATTTTATCTGAAGCTAGTGTATTAAAAGTTTCTTGATACTCAAAAGAAGGCTTGTAATGGACATTATTCAGAATAAACTGTAAATCTCCATGTTTAGCTAAATCTCTATTTATCCAAATCTTTCTATTTTTACATCTTCCTTTGTCTGCCAAAATATATCCATCTATATAGAATAAATATTTTGGTGTCAAAGAAGCTAAATCCCCTTCAAATTGAAAGATATTTTTATCCACTTCTATCAGGTCTAAAGGTTGATAATCATAATTGAGAACAAGATTTTGTAAATCTTCATATCTCTTTCTAAATCCATCAAGTCCTATTCCTGAAGGAGACGAAGCACCTTCCACCTTTCTTATTACTAACTTTATTTGGGCTTCGTTTAAAGCTAGTATTTTATCTTCTATTTGAATCTGTTGATGTTCGTTGGAGGATAGTTTATTTAGCTTTTGATCTATTTTGTATAATAAACTATCTACAGCAATCATATAGCAGCTAATTTTTTAGTCTTTAATTTATTTTCTAATGAAAGAAAATCAAGTTGGTTATCATCATTCATAAGATGTTTAACCATGTCATCTTCATCCTTCGCCACTTCTGCTTGACCTTCAAATAGTTTTCCATTTAATCCTGGTCTATATACAGAGTGTGCGATGGCTTGCTTTACAATATCTTTTACTGTCAAAAGTTTTTCATCCATTTGAGCAAACTGCAAGAATACTGTCACTGGAGATAATCCTTGAAATTTACCATTCTTAAATTCAGATTGTTTAAGAAGAGTATCTACTTGATTATACACCATTTCTTCTTTGGTATCTTCTGTAATAGGAAGACCCATTACTCTACCGATTTTCTTTCGTTTCGTAGGACTCATACCTTCAAATAAAGTGATGGCTTTATTGATGTTCTGTTTCTTTTTATAAGTGACAGCTGTTTCAATTTCCTCATCAGCTACATAAAATTGTGTATCTGCTGGATATTCCCCTCTTTCCCATGCTTGGTAAGAAGAAGCTATTGTAGGATGTACTCTTAGCCATGCAAATGTAAGTTCTTGCCAAGCTGAAGCAAAATCAAAGAAGTTATCCCCATCAATCAATTTAGCAGGTTGAACGTGTGTAGCGTCACTTGTAGATGTGGAGTGACTATGATTCCAGAATTTAGAGTGAGGAGATAGGTCCAGGGATAGAGCATTTGTGAGTTTTTCACAAAGTGTTTTTACTCTTTCTTTCTCAACCTGTCGTTCTGTCTCATCTTTAATTCTTGCGATGTAGGAAGCATTAGGATCAAGCCCTGTTCTATACTTACCATCCATCTCCTTATAAGGATATTTATGAACAGCCGTTCCAGGCATTCTTGTATATCCTCTTGATGCAAGTTCGCTTTGCATTGTTTTCAATCCAGAGGATTTATATTCTCTCTTAATTGCAGAAATCTTACCATGTTTCATTAGAATGTAGTTATTGTTAGTTTAGTAGCGCAGATGGGCCGACGATCCCATGTATTTCAGGTTATGAGCCTGACCAGTCTCCTCTACTGTACCGCGCAATATTTTTAAGAGCCGAGAGTAGGAATCGAACCCACAACCTTTTCCTTACAGGGGAATTGCTCTGCCAATTGAGCTATCCAGGCTTATAGAAGACCCTCCTCAATCAGCAGTGAGGAGGGGAAATCTTCTTTAGAATTTATTAAAATTGTGGTATTTCTTCAATTAACACTGTACGAGACAAATCTTCAATGAATACATCACAACGATCCTTCATCCACAATTCGTATCCAGGGAACTTGTTTGCACTTGACATTCCTTGAGAACGAGCAAATCCAAGGTGATGGGCTGTACCATCAATATATCCCCATGTCATAGAAGGTCTACCTGCCATACGTACTTCACGAATATTATTCGCCAAAGAACCATCTCCTGATGGAGATACATCAAATACAAAGAATACAGGTGTAGACTTCTTGTTCTGACCAAACTCAAGATTAGATTGAGGAAGATCAAGTTCTTTCAAGTGTACAAGTTCAACTCTTCCAGTTTCACGAGTAATCATTGAATCAAATGCCCAATTGTAAGTCAGATGTTGACCTTCACCTTGAATATAACGATTACCGCTATCTGCAACAAGTGTCAAACCACTATTGAGAGCGTCATTTTTAAGAGCCTGTTGAAATACATCGAAGCCAGCTTCATTTGTATACATTTTAACTCTACGATCTTTAACATCCACCCTACGATAGAATAAGTCACCAAACACTGAACGAATCAGGTTAGCTGAAAATTCACCACGGTTGTATTGTACCAAGTTACCATTGTTACGCATTCTATGGTATACACCAGCAGATGTACGCTTCAATTCTTGTTTAGAACCATTAGTTTTCACTGTTCCAGGTTTACCCCAGATCATTTTCTTAACCTTCAATTCCAACATGCTTTTACGCATCCAGAATTCAATAAATGGCTCCCATTTAATATCATTCCTTGTAATAGGAAGTTGTGCTCTACGTTGATTAGCGTATACAAGAATGTCCAAAGGTTTGCCTGAAGCATCTCTCAACATCTTAGCATCTGCCCAATCTGTGATTTTGTGTTCAAAACCATAACCTGAACCCAAAGATTCAAACATTGTGATTTTTTCACCCAAACGAGGAAGACCCAAAAGGTCTTGATCGAATTCACCAATAGACGCATCTACCAGTTCCAATTCAACACCCACTTGTAGGAATTGAGAACTTACAAAATCCACTGTAGGATTATCTGTAATCAGATTGAATGTATACAAATACCCTGCATTCCAAGGAAGAGGATCTTTGATTACATACCAGCGAGGACCATATTGACGGCTACCCACAGATATAATGGCGTTCTTAGAGAACTCATTTGTATCTAGGACAGCTTGAAATTCCTGACCATCAATACCTGGGGTTGGTAAATCTTGTGTAGATGTAGGAATATCTATGATTTTAGGAAACTTGTAAGGCACCTGAATATCCCATTTCCAAGCATCGCTATTATTATCAATATAAAACGGTGTGCTCTTATTGATCATATCCAAGAAATCATTGCTATACAATGAACTCTGCGTATACAAGCTTATAATCTTCTTGTCATAATCGGCAGGCTCAGTGGAGTGAAAACTCTCCAAGTGGTTCGAGTCTGTTAGCTTTCCTACAGCACGTTTGTCCATAGAAGCTACTCTTGCGTAGGTAAAACCAGTTAAACCTGGGATTGTTTGAATTGCCATTTTGAATTATATTTTTTAATTGTTTAGTCTTTATTTTTAGAACCATGATTTAGTCTGTTCAGATTTCTCTGATTTAGACGAAGATTTTCCTGTATGTCGAGCTAGTTCACCAAATAAAGCATCTGTTTTCTTTGTCACTCCAGCTTTCTGGATGGTTGAAAGTGTTGGGTCCTTTTCTAATAGTTTAAGAAGAAGAGCAAATTTCACTTTCTTTTCATGATTCTCAGGCTTTTTCAAGTTGAGAATCGTTACATCAAATTCTGTTAACGTTTCACCTGTTGGTGTCTTGTACTTATCCGTCACTAGGAAATCTTGTAGTTCTGCTGCTATTTTTGGGTTAAGAGGAATACCGTCGAATTCTTTATTCTTCAATCTATCCTGTAACACCGTATTTACATTTTTTACATATTGGTTCTTTACAACTGCTTGTTGTTGAAGTTTTGTTTGGCTTTCTTTCTCCAATTGAGCTAACTTGGCTACTTCATTCTTTACCAACACTTTATGATGAATAGTTGCAACGGATTCTAAATCACCATAATTTTTAATTCGTTCTATTTCTTTAGCGATGTCTTCGCCTTCCAAGCCCTGATTTATCAGGGCTTGTTTCAGTACAGCTATTTGATTACCCTCATCTTTGAGGTCCAAAGTAGAAAAATCTTCAATTTTATTATATGTATTGAAATATTCCCTTGGATTTACACCTTTAACGTAAATTGCATCAAAAGCTTCTTGAAAATCCTCACCAAATTGTCCAATGAATTTATTAATTGTCTCTATGGCACCTTTCTTTTTCTCTTGATTGAACCTGTCCAAAAACTGTTCTGGTGAAGTTATTTCAACTTCGTCCCCTTCTTCTTCTTGAGAAAATACACCAAGTTTATAAAGATCTTTTGCTAAAGCTGTAAAATTGTTACCTTTTGGTGTTTCTTCTACTTCTTTTTTCTCTTCATCTTCTTCATTCTTCTTTTCAGGTGCTTCATCTTCCGGATCTTCATCACTTAGGAAAGATGTTAGACTTTTTGATGTGTCTACCTTAGGAGCTTCTTTAGGAGCTTCTTTTTTTGGTTTTTCAACAGGTTTCTTTTCTTCCTTTTTTAGGTCCTGTACATCATCAGTTTTAGTAGTGATGGTTTCAGGGGAAAAAAGATTAGTAAGAAGTTCTTGATTTCCCAAGCCCATTTCCATTGTATCTTGAATACTGAAGTTCCCGGATGATGGGGATTCCAACTCGTCAGCCATATGTAATTAATTAATTTTGGTTTAATGTAAAGGTATGATGGATTAATTTAATATCAAAGACATTTGATATGAAACAAGTGCTTTTTTAAAATAATATAGCATTAAGGTGTTTTTGTATAATCATTTTGATTTACCTCTTTTATACATCCTTTTATACTTAGAAAGAATGTTGTGACACTTATCTACCAGAATCTCCAGATAATAACACTCCATTTCGTCGTTAGAAAGAGAAAGATTTACTCCATGCCACTTGAAGAGCATATTTATGACATGTTTCACTTCATGTGCTATTTCTCCTGGTCTTGCTGTATATCTGAAAAAGACCATATAATGTCTCTTATTTTTCTCTGTTTCGTATGCATACATATACGCTCGGACAAACTTCTTATCATTTTGATCTATAATTTTTTCAGATATCTTATCTTCTACAAATTCCATTGCGTTTTTCACTGTATCTCCTACAATAATCCATAAAGTGGCCTTAAACACAGGTAATTTGCATTTGTGTAAAAGAATCGTTGGTTTCGACATGTGTTATTTCTTTTTCTTCGCTGTTGGTTTCTTTGCTTTGGCTTTTGCTGCTTTTGCTTGAATTTTAGCTATTTGAAGGTCATTTTTCATATTTTCCCTTTCCACCTTCAGTTTCTCTCTTTCCAGCTCATTTTTGTCATTATCTCTCCTATTCTCATTTTGAATTTCAATGAGAGATAATTGATGTTCTTTTGTAGCTTGATCCTTTTCAAGGGCAAATTTACTTGCTTCATAAAGATCAGGAATAGTGTTTTCATTAGTATCCTCACCTTCCACTTTACCAAATCCAAGAGCTGAAATAATAGCCACCTCTTTCTTGTTAATTCTATCTCTCTCTTTGTTGTAATTTTCATTAGCAACACGGTTTTGTTCAATTCTTTCATTTTGCTCAAGTGTGGCCTGTGCAATTTCTCTTTCCTGAGCCATTCCTTGCTCATTTTGCTGGAATTCCATATTTTGCATCTCTTCTTGTCTTTCTTTAAGCTTTTTGAATACACGTTTCATCTGTCTTATAGAATTTGTGGAATAAAGTTCAATTACTTCGTGGAATGAACCTCCATTTTGAAGTAAAGGTTGAGCCAGAAGTCTAATTTCTTCGAAAAGTTTCTTATCTTCAGGTCTATTTGTATTAAACACCTTCAAATCACGGAATTTGAGGTCTGATCCATTCACTTGTACAAATGCAGCTTCTCCTTGAGAAGAGATATAAGACAATGTAGATTGTGGTTTCTGACTCTCTATATATAAAGAAGCATCAATAACAGCTTGATACAATTGTCCAAGCACATATTCGTGCATTACAAACATTGGTTCTGTCTGAGAGTAACTTTGTGTAATGGCAGCATTGGTTCCTGTAGCAGATTCACTGGCTGTAACACTACCTAAACGTTGTTTTGACATACCTATAAGCTCCCAACATTCATTTTTGAGCTGTACAGCAAGGTTATAACGTCCTTGCATCTCATTTGTACGTGTTAAATCAAGAGGTTTAGCCACAGACTGATTACTAACAGGAGCTTTAGTATTCTCAGGACTATCATCGTCAAACATAATACCTCTTTCTCTGGCTTCCATTTCCCAAATATCCACATCATCTTGAGCATCTCCATCTTTAACTCTTGGTACTCTTCTAATGTTTATAACTCCCACATTACCAATTTCCTTTTCAAGAAGTCTATAAAGCTGGTTCATACAAACATTATATAAAACCTGGAAAGGTTTCATCATATCTACAAGACTTCTAGCCTCTGTATTCTTGATTTCATATATCACTCCTATAATAGGACAATAATTCAGGAGTTTGAATGGTTTAACATGATAAATATCAGGACCTATTTTCATTCCCTGATACCATTGATTTATCCATCCCCATTCCACTTGAATTTCTGTAGGAATAGTTCCTGTTACATAGTTTTCATCTACAAGAATTGTTTGAATATTCTCCATTTCATCCAGATAGGTAACCTTCGCTATCTTTTTCTTACTTATCCAATAAGCTCTTACCACCACATATTTATATCCAAAAGCTGAAACATTGGAAGATAAACCCAGGAAATCTTTTAATCCATCGTTATTCTCCTTCATTTCACTTTCAATCATCATTCTCTCCTGTAGAACTAAAGGGTCATATGTATCATACTTGATAGAATCAATGCCTGTAGAGTTAGTAAAAAGATTAGACTCTCTAACATTAATAAGTCCATAATCTTCCAGGGAATTCCTTAAATGGTCGATTTCTTCTTTAGTAATATCAGGAATAGATTCTATAATTTCAGATAATTCCATAACTTTCACTGTTCCAGCAGCATAAGCTCCTTGTGATCTACCGGATGGATCAGAGATAAATTTTCTATCTGGAGTTGTTAAATGCCATGTGGTTTTAGGGTTTTCCACCTCTATGTTATATCCCAACTTAGAGTTGTCTTCATATATATGATAGTATTGTCTTGCTGAAATGGTCAGATCTCTAAAAGCATCTTCACTCTTTTCCTTAAGATTAAAGTCCGCTTTTGTACAGGTAAGTATATGGTTTGCCCATTTTTCTGCTACAGAAGTATAATCATCCAAATCATCTTTCACTTCCTCAAATGTCTTTTTCTGGAGAGTTTCTTCATCCACCTCTTCTCCCTGAAGAGCCACTTTTTCCTGTATTTTGATTCTAGCATTTGTCAGCACATACTCCTGGAGTAATTGTGTTTTGAATTCAAGTTCTTCGGATTTACTATCATCATCAAAAGCTTTAATACGTTGTTCATCAGGACGTTTGGAAAGCTCTCCTACTAATTCATTAATAGGGGTGGTTATAATAGAATAATGTTTTACATATGCTGGAAGGTTTAAATCCTTTGTAAGCATCTCTGTAAAACTTTTTACTTGCGGTTCTTCATAAAAATCTTCTCTTCGAAGAATACCTTTCATTAGATCATAATTCTTAACAAATGTGTCTCTATTCTTTACATATTCAGCATATGCTTTATTGGCAAAGAAATCCATCGTAGTTTTGATAAAATCATCAGATTCCTTCTCTTTTTCAGTTTTAAACTGATCAGGGAAGATATTGAGATATGCATATGTTGTGGACGTAGCCCCTTTTGTATAATTTATAATTGCCATTTATGTAAATAATTTACTTTTCTTTGTTTTAAATAATCCTCTTGATTCCTGAAATAAAGATGGTTTTGTCTTCTTTTTAAGAAGTGATTTTGTTCTACTATCAGCTTCCCCACCTGCTTTTCCATATATAGGAGCCATTTTGTAGGCTTGGGCTAAAGCAAGTTCTGCTGCCACAATTCTGTCAAAGTTACCGTCCTCATTATACTGAATCATTTCTTCAAGTAGCATAGGATCAAGTATTTTACTCATTCCTGTCACTTGTCTTATAATATTACCATTATCATCAGTTTCCTGAAATATAACCTCTTCTGAATATCTTTTTAAGCATCCATGTAGAAAGTCTATAATTTTATCAGAAGAACGATGTACACCAAATTCTCGTTGCACCGTTGTGTTAGGTACAATCTCTCTTAACCAATCTGGCTGTTTTTCCAGGTAATGAGAATTATGTGTGGCTTTCATATGCTCAATGAATGATATATCATCATTTTCACAGAGCGTTCGGGCATTATACATTTGAATAAGAAGACGAGCTTGTTCTTCCCATTTCTTCTTATCATCAGGTCTTGCTACATAATATGCAACAAACATATCCTGATACTTCTCTCCTGTAATATCATGCATCCTTTTATAGATGTATATGGCTCCAAGAGATTCACTATATTTAGCTTTACCTTGTCTATAAGGATCAACCCCTCCTGTATTTAATCCATAAATACTTCCTGGAGTAGGAAATTCAAATATCACTACAGGAGCATCTTTATCATCACTGGGTTTTAATGGATAGTTAGAAATAGGACGCTTGTCTGTAAATTGATGTCCAACACCTTTTTCATCTGCATAAAGAATAACAGGTGTTCCTGTTCTTTCCTGAGCTAATAGTCTAGCTTTCTGTCGTTTAGCTCCTTCTATATCAAATATATTTGTATTTTCATTAAGAAAAATATCATCCACTGTTTTAGGATAGTACATCTTTTCCTTTAAGTAGGCCACCCTGTCACCAGCTTTTTTAGCCCTAGTTATGTTATCATCTGTGATTTTTGTGGCAATTTCTTCATCGCTCACAAGCATAGGAATCTGTGCTATGACAGGGTCCTTTATCTGTAGATAATCAGCCAAATTGGATTCTTTCTTGGCTTCCATTCTATATTTATGTCCCAGGAATAATCCATGTACTCGTCTGGTATCATCACTACTATTATATTCAAGAAAGTTAAATGCTCCAACATCGAACATTAGAAGTTTGGCATCCATGAATTTAGTCATGTCACCACCTGTAAATGTAACTATTGGAGAACATCCCCATCCATAAGGAGTGGTAAATCCTGGAATGGCAGCTTGCAATCCTCTTAAAAATGAACCTTTTCCTCCTTCATCTATAATAAGCTTTCTAGGTTTTGTACCAGCAATAGCTTCTTCATTATTACCTTCATCAAGATTTCGTATGAGAATGGCTGAAAAAGGAATACGTTCCCCCGCTTTAGTTTTGATACCTAATGTAACTTGGTTCTTCCAATTATCCTCTATTCTCTGCCATCTCCAATATTCAGGAATAAAATTAAGTCCTTTATCTATTTTGTCTGTAATAAGTTTTATATCAGCTGCATTCAGACCTGATATAACATTTTGAGAGTTTTCATCGAATGTGGCCCCCCATCCAATATAAGATGCTTCTATAACAGACTTAGCTAAACGTCTAATTCCACCAATTGCAAGTCCTTTCTTTTCCTTATGAGCCTTTTCAATACCTTCTGTTATAATCCATTCATTATCCCTTAAATGGGGGTTCATGTATTTCTGACCTATTCTTCCCTGAGCATCAATGGTGTCCACCTCTGTATGCCAGATGTTTAAGTGCCAGTAGAGAAAAGGATTAAAGTATACATCATTAACTATAGCTCCATTAAGACATAAGTCTTTATGAAAAGCAAAAAAAGCATCATATTCTTTAGAGGTTTTATCTGGAATCCTCTTTTGATTTATGAACCAATCTTTGTAATCTATTGATTGAATATGTAGTTTACCCAACTCTTTCTCCATTATTTTCTAACATTAAGAAATGCTTGTGCTTGTCCTCCAAGTTCACCTTTTCCTCTAATTTCTATTTTGGCTTCTTCCTTTTCTCTCATAGAATCTACTGTTCTCAAGATTTCAGCATAGTCTTTAAGAGCTTGTGTAAGGTCTTTTCTTTGTGCTTCCTTATTAGCTACACAAATAGGAATAACTCCACCTCCTTTAGTTTCCTTATAAGCCATTCTGTCGGCAAGTTTATCAAATGGATTTGCTTGTATATATGCTTTTAATTCCTTTAATTTCTCTTCCAGGAATTCTAATTCATATTCAATCAACAGAGCTTTATCCTTTTTAGCCATTGTCAGATTTATTTTTAAGTATGTATATTTCTACAATTACTTTGTCTTCTTCTTCTCTTAAGAAATTGAGATATCCTTGTTTTTTCAATATAAGGGTTTCTCTTTCCTTTTTCTTTTTTTCAAAGGTCTCGTATTTCCGTGCTATTTCAATTAATTCTGCATTATCGTCTAAGAAACCTTGTATAATTTCACAAGCGTTTTCAGCTCCTCCACAGAAAGGTGTGTGGTGTATCGAATCGTTTATAATTTCGTCCATGATGTAGTTTTTTAAATATATTCGTTTTCGTCCTCATCCTCCTCATATACAGAACTGGAGAGGTTCATTCCATCATTTATAATCTTTTGGATTTCTTCTTCGTCCGTTTCATGTTCTACATCCATCTCCATCTGAGCTTTATACTTTGTAAGGGCAAATAGCATTTCTTTATCTGATATTCCCCATACATCCCCGTATTCATCGAGGGCTGTGGAAAGGTGTTTTCCCATACTATAAGATGGGTAGGATTTGTGTAATTCAAGGAGGGTTTCTAGTATTTCCTTGTAGTGTTTTGGTTTTCTCTTCTTCATATCAATTGGTTTAAATCTTCATCTGTCAGCTTTCCTTCCACTTTAGCTGGAAACTGGTCAGGATTTGTAGGAGCATTTTCTTCAGACATATATTTCTTACAGAAGGTTATACTAATTGTATCTTGTCCACCATCTTCTGTTTTTCCATGTATATCAACAAACTCAACGCCTCTATCATATATCTCTTGCAACATCGCCATCAATGAAACAAGGTGAATTTTTCTAATTTTCAGTTTTTCTTTCATTTTTATTGCTTTTAAATTCTGTCCATTTAAGGGCTATTGTCTTATCAGGGTTTTCTTTATTCCATGTCTCAGCACCACAATTGGCTTCAAAAGAAGATGTTCTTCTCTTTATTCCACACCCACAGAAAGAACAATGATCTTCTTTTCTGGCCGTTTTATAATTCTTTCCCGTTAATGAAAGGTATTCTTCACTGGTTTTAGCATTGTTGCTCATAAACGGACAACCTGCACAAATAACCCTTCTTCTCACTAATTCAGCTTTTTCCTCTTCTTTTAAAAACCCTCTTTTATATTGCACTTCTGTAACAATACCTTTTATAATCTTGTCAGCATTAGGAAGAGCCTTAGGAAGAAGCTTTAAATATTCTGTAATTTGGGACATTTCTCTAATTTTGGTTTAATTCCTCTCATCCACTCTCTTGTATTCTCTAGTTTCAAACCAGAAGAAGTTTTTTGTTTTTCTGTTAAATCTACTTTTTCTAGTGTAGTAGCAAATAGTCTTTCTTTTGAAAGGTTCTTTTCCCACTTCTTTTGAGCCTTTTTGTGATTGAACAAAAGCTTACCAAAACCAGAAATCTCAGCACTGTGTATCCCTGGGGTCTGAATAGCTTTATTTAATCCATTCATTTGATGAACAACAATGGCATCTATAATCTTTACGGGTGTATTAGTCCTTGAGGATAACACTCTTACAAGATAGTCTTTTACAGACATTGTTGTTGGCTTATCCATTCAATGTTATTTTAGTTTCTAATATAATATCATTCTCAAAATTAAGGAGTATTTTAGGATTCACCTTAATCTTCGAAGCGTCCTTTATAAACACATTCATTTTCTTAAGCTTGGAAATAATGTTATTTATTGTTGGAGAAGAGCTATTATACATTTTACAAAACTCTTCTCTATGGGAAGCATACGAAATGTTTCCTTTAATTGCTGTAAAAGCTATAAGCTGTATTTCCCTCTCTGTTAATGAGAGGTCATTAATAGCTGAAAGAATAGAATAATACCTTCTGGCTATAGCCATAGGGTCTTTTTCACTCTTCTTAAGCTTTTGAACTATTGTCTTTTTCTCTGTTGGTTCCATACGTAATTATTGACTATTTTATCATTTTTGATTTTCTTGGTTTATAGTCAATATTTTTGTTGATCAGGGGTGGATTATTTATGTATTCTATTGCCGATTTTAAAAAAGCTACATTATCTTCTAAATATCCTATTCCTAAATTACACCGATTACAAAGAAGTCCTCTTATTTTCATTGTTTTATGATCATGATCTATGGCTAGACTTTTGTGATTTTCTTTAGTTGTCTTTTTACAAATAGCACATTTATCATCATGAAGGTTTAAAAATTCTGTATATAATTCAGAAGTTACACCTGTGTTCCAATAATTATAAACTGACCTAATTTTCTCTCTATTATTTATATTCCATTTTTTAGACGAAATATTACAACATTTCTTACAATCTGCCCTAATTCCATCAATGCCAAGTTTATGTTTATAAAATTCGGAATATTGTTTACTTTCTCCACATTTAGAACATTTCTTTAATTTGATTGTCATATAATACAAATGTACAAAGATTTGCACAAATAACAAAAATAATTATAAATATAATGCCATATTATGCAAAGATATTAAATTTAAAGAATCAGAGAGGAGATTCGAACTCCTGAATTACAATTTTGCAGATTGCTTCCTTAGACCACTCGGACACTCTGACTTATTGACCATAATCTAAACATACCAGTTTACTATTTAACATCCCATAATTGTCTATTTTATAATCTCCCCAAACATTATTATAAGGATTTTCTTCTGGAAATTCCTCTTTTTTGCAAGGAATGCATCTTGGCATAACAATTATAAAACTCCATAAATATGTTCTAAGAACAGGACAGAGTCTATCTTTTATAGAAACATCCTTAATTCCTTCAGAATTGTATATCTTCCAATTCTCTAATTCTCTCATATTAGCCAACCACCCTGTTAAAAAGTGTTTTAAAGAATAAGAAGGATTAGGAAATTTAAAAGCGTATCTATGTGTTAATATCACCCATCTTGTTATTCCTCTTGTAACTAGACACACCATCCCCATTGAATATTTTATAATATAGAGTGAGACAACATTCCATGTAACATCCTCAGGCGCTTGTTTTGCTTTCTTACCTGGGACATATATTCCCTTATATTCCAAAACCCATCCACCCTGCCCCAAAGTTAAGCTGGAAAATAAGAAAAAGCAAACATTATTTTAATGGAAATATGTAACTCTCTGAGAACCAGAGAGAATAATTTTAAAAATGTCAAGAATATTGGACTTGAACCACAACTCCTACTTCCAAAGTAAGTATGTTACCTATTACAACATATTCCTGTTTATATCTTTATACCATAAAACAAAAATCCCTTCTTTTGGAAGGGACCTCTATTGTCATACTAATACAAAAACACATTAATCTGACCAATATCGTCCCATCCCTGTAGAAGGGTCATAATGGAAACAATTGGCCTGGAAAACTTTCATAAAACAAATGTATGAAAAATTAATTAGAATAGCAAATTTTTAAAATTTTATTTTTGGGAATTTTTTATGTCAAGGAGGAATGAGTATACTCCACCTTGACACCCCCTACACAATTTGCGAAGTTGGGGATAGCCCCCTGGCTCGTAATTTATCAATTTTTAAAACGAAACACCTCTCAGTGCATAGGTTAACTGATCAATATTATGAAAAATTATGCGATTCAAAGTGGATCATTCACTGAAAATGGTAATTTCAGCGGATATACAGCTCTTGGTGAGCGTCTGCACATTCACAAGCGTCAATTGACATCACTAGGATGGACTAAGATCGAAGACGTTAAGTTTCCTTTCTATGCCATTGGTGATGTTAAACAGATTGGACAGCTTGATGAGAACAATGCTCCAAAGGTGAATACTGATGGTAGTGCTGTTCTTGTTGACCGCTTAACAGCAATGTCTGTCTTTGGAACAAAAGAAGGCTTGGTAAATGCTCATGTTGATGTTGCAACACTTGGTGTTGAAATTGCTTCTTCCATCAAAGCTAAAGCTACATCAGCTGGCTTAACAGAAGATGCTGTCAACATACTTCTTGCTGCTTCTGTTTAATGTCATTCCAGGGAAATAGCTCATTAATTGGGCTATTTCTCTTATTTTTGCTCTATTAATATAGAGTGTGCATCACATTCTCTATATATAAGGGTGGGATGTAACAAACATTTAGGGTGGGAATATCATAAAACAATGTAAACAGAATAATATTTGGCTAACATAGAGTTTTACACTAGGGGAAAGTGTACTTTTTGACACTCTCAACCAAATAATATTCTGTTTTGTTTGTAAATGAGGGTTGGTGTATACACATTAAACATAATAAACACATTATTTAACAATGCATAATTCACTTAGGCATACGAAACAAATAGCATTATTATGAAAAAGCTTGAAGATATAATAGATATTGAGCTAAGAATATCTATACCAAATACAAAAGAGAATATATCTATACTCAAGAAGAATAGATATATGCAGATGTGTGGATCGTGTGCTTATAAAAGACCTTATTTAGTAATTCAACCATTTAAAAGAATTTTTTGGGAGGATAATATACAATGGAAAATAAATACATTAATGTCTGGAGAATAGTATTAGGATTTATTCCTTGGATTGGAGGATTATATATTTTGGCTATCTTTATGGATATATTGAATATTAAATATTGGAGAAATATGAGTATTGTTGTCTCTATTTTACATGTTATATATTCTATTCTAATATCCTTCTGGATTGGTATACTTGAATTCTAATCAATTGATTATCAAGAGTTTGGCATATTAAAATAACTGAACATGAAAAAAGACATTAAAATAGGAGAAATTAATCCATTTAAGCATAAATCATGTTATGATTGTGGGTATTTATACGCTCGTATATCATGGTGGTGCGGTAATGAAAAGGCTATTGAGGCTAGAGGTACAGCTATTCCAGGCTGTGAAGGATGTCCTTATTGGAAACCAGATTGGAAATATATTGAGGAGAAATACAAAACTCCTGAAAATGGTTATAAGCCCGTTAGTTGGTGGCAGAGAATTTGGCATATTAAATAGCATTTAAACACAGATATTATGAGAAAATGGACATTAATGGAGAAATCAATAGTTATATTCTTTATATTATTAATTATATTCATATTAATTGGGGGATTTACCTATTTACAACAATTAATTGATGATGTAATTGGCTGGATAAATAGACATTAAACACTAATAACATGAAATGGGAGATAAAATATCAATCTCATGAGATAACAGAGATGACTTATGGTAATGATAAATTTGTCTTATTTTGTGTGGGATTTAACAATATTAGTCAAATTGTTACGCATATTCCTTTATATCCTGAGATAAGAGACAAAGATTGGTATGTTTCTCTCTTATTTGGGAAGACATTCTCCGATGTAAAAGAAGAAATCGAAAAACTATTCAAATAATATGGGAAAGAAGAAAACATATGAAGAAATAGACTATGACACTATCGATGATAAGGTTACAGTGTTTCTTAAAAAGAAATTTGGTGACAAATTTGTCCATGAAAGGTATGAATGTATAGCCTATCAAGAATGGAATAATGACTCACAACACACATTTGAAGTGAAACCCATTGAAGATGATGAATTGGAAGATATTTCAGAAATCAATAGTATGAATGAACTAATGTTCCAATTACACAACATATTGAATTGGATGTGTAAAGAGGGGAAATTTAAGAAGGGTAACTACATTATTTGTGTGTGTTGGTAATAATTAATAGCATTAAACTCAAATACAATAATATGGAAGAGTATTACGGTGTATTGAAGATTAATAATCCTTCTACACTCCAGAAATGGAAGAATAATGGAGAATATCAAAAATTGATTGATGAGGGGTATATTTATGCTTCTGGGTGTGGTAGATTTAGAAAAGAAATTTGTAATTGCACAAAATGTAGAAAATATGCTAATAACAAGAACATCACAATATAGCCAAATTGAACGTACATTGGATATTCCATGTACACAGGAGCAATATGATGCCTACAAAAATGGTCAACATATTCAATTGGCTATGCCAAATGTATCAGAATCAGATAGAGAATTCATTCTCTCTGGGATGACACAGAATGAATGGGATGAATGTTTTCCTGAAGAGGAAGGACTTGATTATCCTTTGAATGAGAACAATCTGCCTTATTCTGATGCATTTTAACCTATAGTGTTATGAAAACTATTGTTAGAGTAGAACATTATGTAGGAGATGGATTATGGAAAGCTAAAGATAATAATGGATCAATATATATGAGTTTCTCATTTGTGGATGATTTAGTTGAAAAACATTATAATTTTCCCACTCCTAATCAAGATTTATTATTATCAATTAGTTTACGAAAAAATCCACAATATTATTGTGCTTTTAAATCCATCGAACAATTACAACAATGGATTGATAAAGAATGGTGGAAAGAAATATTTGAATTAGGCTTTAAAGTGCTCCTAATTGATGTTTCTGAGTGTTTAGAAGGAGAATATCAGATTTTATATCAAAAACAACATATCCTTCAATCTAAAGATATTTCTAACTTATTTAAACCTTAAACTATATGAAAATTATAATACCTTTAATTCAAAAGATTAGAGAGGAATATATTCTTCTCACCAAATTCGGCCCTATTCAAAGAGAATGGTTGAGATTTCTGAAAAACAATCCTCTTTTTCAAGGAAAGAATAGACTTGGCAGAAAAGATCCAGATGGCACATATAAAGCTTGTTGTTTAGGTCAATTTGGTTTAATGACAGGTATTTGTAAATGGGATGTTAATTATTTAATATCTTGTGCAAAGAATAAATTTGGAGATTTTAGCGAGACATTCCCAGCAGAAGAAGATATGTTAAAATATGGGTTCTATGGAAATATTGCTCCTTCTAATATGCCATATAAAAATAGCTTAGGTCATATTAATGATGTAGGGACATGGTTAGATGTATATCATGCCTGTATCAATGATCCTAAAGGATATTTCAGCAAAAAAGTCTAAATCCCAATTATATGAAAATCAAAAAACCGACAAGAGCCGAATTAATACTCCTGATGAGTGTTATTGTGGTTATAATAACTGCACAATTTCTTATGGGCTGTAGCTCATACACTTGTCCAACTTATCGTTAAAAGAGCTTAAAAGGAGTGGATGTGAATATGTTTATAATTGATTGAAATGGTGCTTGCACATGTATTCCACTCTTTTTTCTCTTAATTCATTGATAATCGTATTATTATGAAAATAACAGAGCTTGAAATCAACCCAGAAACCACTATTGTATTAGGTGTATTTGAAACATCTACATTTATATATATTAGAGATGTAAAAGGTGCAAAAGAATATGGTGATAAGCCATTATTTGATATATATGCTGCTCATAGTGTAATGAATGCTGTTACATGTGCATGTAGTAAAGCTGAAAAAATTATATTTATTCTTGATGAAGTTATATTCCCCATCAATGATGACTTTTTCACAGGAATGGAATTAATATTTATATGCAAACATCCTAACATCTTTGATAAGACAATATTTGTAAAAGGAGATAATGTAATAGATTTTGATAAGAATTTGGTGCTTTAAAGCACATTTTTGGGTTAGGTTGATTAGAGGGCAATAGTAATATTGTCCTCTTTTTCTTTGAATAAACATAGCATTAAAATATATGAAAACATACAAAGGACTTATTAAGAGCCTAAAACCAAATGAAATATTTGTTTTTGGAAGTAATACAGAAGGACGTCATGGTAGAGGAGCTGCTGCTGTAGCAAAACAACTATTTGGAGCTAAAAATGGTCAAACAATGGGATTGATGGGACAATCATATGGTGTTGTTACCAAAGATTTAACAAAAAATAGACATCCATCAATATCAATGCATTTTATTAAGGATCAAATCAAAACCCTTTATAAATATGCTGATAATAATACACATATGTCTTTTTATGTAGCATATAGTGCAAAAGATCCATTTTTATCAGGATTTACAGCTCAACAATTAGCTGATATGTTTAGTGTTGTAGAAATTCCTGATAATATTGTATTTGAAGAGGGATTTAGTAAACTTTTGACTGTATGAAGGTAATAAACTTTAACGCATTATCATTGCCTGATAAAGCTGAAATGGTGGCTACATGTGGTAAATATCTTTTAACACGCTCCAGGGAAAGAAATGTTATACATTTATATGCTCTTGGTAATCAATTCGTTGCGGTGCAATATGATGTAAGCACACGTAAAATATGGTGTGTTGAACTCATACAATATTGTGCATTAGATATGTTCTTGGAAAAGTTTTCACTCAGACAATTGAATATATGAATAGTATAAAACAACGATTATATATTATAGTTTTATGGATATTACTAATTTTCTCGGTGATTACATCTCTTTATTGGATGATTCATTGGACAATCACCGGTAAATTCATACCAAATACTATCATGGACAAACTGATAAAAGAAATGCTTAAATTAACAAAATATGGACACTTTTAAATGGATAATATTCTTCACATTCCTTATTAATGGAGAAATTCATAATGAGAATATGACAATTACACAAGACAGTGTGCAATTGTTTGATTTTGAATGGGTTGTTGTTCCAAATAAAGGTACATTCTTGGAGGGTGGATATGGAGATGTGGTGAATAAAGCCAAACTCGAAATGTACACTGTCATTGGAAATGATACAATAAAAGCATATTTGCATGTTAAATATGAAGCTGTTGTTATTAATATACCAAAATTAGATAAAGTGTTGACAGCCAATCAATTACCTCATAAACCTGAGTATTATATAAAGAAATAGGTGAGCGGAATTATCGTATGTAAAGTTATAAATTTGAGCGATGGATTTATATATGAAAATATTCTATTAGAATAACTATCGGTGGTACTCATCTTAAATATAGAGTGAATGTATCCAATTGCAGGGTGTGCCATTAATTTCGCACATGACAGTTTCAAATTAGACTAGAGGTCTAAATCTGTCTCCAAGGGAGCAACCTTGTACATTTCTCTATATTTTTAATCAATTTAACCTAAAAACAACATGAAAAAGAAAATTAATACATTTTTAAGGAAATTATACATATTCCTTGGAATATTGAAAGTGGTGAGTGTTAAAAATCTCAAAGATGTAACAGCTCAACAAGTGTTTAATTTTGTAGCTGCACATTTATTGGTGCAGAGAGAAAAAGCAGGTAGGGTATATCCAGTGTCAGAGAACAGCAAAGGATTCAAATGTTTATATCTGGCTCCTAATGGTAATACATGTGCTGCTGGATGTTTAATACCAAAAGAGCTTTACAATCCTGAATTTGAAGGAAAAGGGTGGACAGGACCAGCTGGGGAGTTAAGAGTATACAGCTTTCATCGAGACTTAATCAATTTTCTTCAAGATGTACATGATGGTAAAGATGTAAATCAGTGGAGAAAAGCATTATATTATCTAGCAAAAGATAAGAAATTGAGCTGGAAAATAACATACATGTTTCTGTAAAATATCAAGTCTAATGCTGAACGATGTTGTCTATCTCTGGAGCTTCAGGGCTCTTTTGTCACAACATGTTGAGTTCGATTAGACTTTTCCAACCTAAAACACTTATTTATGACAAAAAAAGCTATAATTAAGAAGAAATTGTCAAAAATAACAATTTCACAAGAAATTTCTGGTAAAGAAGGTTCATTTGGTGTATATGTTCAAATATCATCTAAATTAGGTATTAAGATTGTAGGAGGCACATCTGTTGAAAAACATTTTAAAGAATATTTAAAAGAAGCCATTCATGAAGCTAGAAATTTAAGAGAAGCTCGTAAAAGGGTGAGCTTTGTTCCTAGATGTTATGGTGTACAATCATTCAAAATAGATGGAAAGTCCAGAATAGGTATATTAATGCAACATCTTGGAAAAAAGAGGCTTGAAAACATGAATATAAATAATGATTACGATGTAAGACATTGTTTAAAAAATAGACTATTGAAAGTGAATATTTTACATGATGATTTACATAATGCTAATGTAATGTTTTATAAAGGAAGATATTATGTGATTGATTTTGGACAAGTGACAATAATTAAATCTCAATAAGATCAGGACCCTTAGCTCAGTTGGTTAGAGCAGATGATAATAACTGGTGTATTCCCTCAAGCTTATATCTTGTTGAAAGGATAATTGGTTACATGAGAGTTCGAGTCTCTCCTCCAGTACAAATATATGTATAATATTCGAATATTCAAAGAGAAATATTCAAAAATAAGTTTATGGTTCGAAACTAAACCCAAATAATATGAAAATCTTAAAGAAAATATTATCTGTTCTATGGGGTGTAATAGGTGTAATAGCAGGATTGTTTATAACCCTTGCTACATGCTTATTTATACTTGTGTTATTCGCTGTTTTAACATTTTCCCATATATTGGTTATGTTCATCATTCTAATAGGTGGCGTAATATGTATAAAAGAGGGAATAGAGACGATTTATAAGAATTCACGAAAAATATAAAATAATATGGAAAATAACGATCTACCACCATTTTATGTAGGACAAGAAGTGGTAGCTAATTCCAATCATCATCAAAATACCTTTAAAAAAGGTGACGAATTTATAGTTCAATCTATATTGAAATGTGGTAAAGAATGGGCTATAACAATTGGTATAAATAGGTATGGTAGATGTAGATGTTGTGGAAAAATTTCATATACTCATCACTTTTATGCCAATAGATTTTCTCCAAAACATAAATTTGGAGCATTTATATCTATGAAAGAGTTTACAGAGAAACAATTAGAAATAATAGGAGTGAATTAATTCAACTAAAACCAAATAAATTATGAAAATTGGAGATGTAACAAAACATGTAATTTCTAAATCCCAGAGAAAGAGACATTTTAAGGACACACAACAAGTGGTGTATAAAACCGTTGTGGGTAAAAAAGGTGGAAAACCCTTGTTTTCTTCTAAAACCAGACATGAACCTGTATAGTTATGGCATGTGTATATGGTGTAATAGTCTCTGACCAAGGTGCCAGAGATTATGATTTCGCGTAATTTTGAGGAAGTAATTCCTCGTGGGGGCTGTCATATTCTTAGTGAAGCCTCCACAAATTTTTAGCTAGTGGGGTTTAAAAGTCGTTACCGTCCTGGTAGCGGCTTTTTCTTTAAATTCTATAGAAATGAATGAAATAACAATACCTGAATACATATTAGACAATGCCATTGATGCTATTAGAATGGCAGCCAATGCATTAGATAGTAGAAAAAGAGAAACAGCAATGGACAGACAAATTGAATATGTTGAAAGATTGCTTAAATGGGTAAAAGATGGTAAAATAGGTAATCCTCCTAAATGGATTCCTTAGAATATAAACAATTTTAAAATGGAGAACTGGAGAATAATACACGAAGCTCCTAATTATGAAGTATCTGACTTAGGTAGAATAAGAAATTCAATAAAAGGTAATATTCTTAAAGGTACAATTAATAATGAAGGGTATCTTTGGGTAACGTTAAGAAATAACGGAATCAATGTACCTAGGGCTATACACAGATTAGTAGCCTACTATTTTGTTACCAATCCGTATAATTTAAGTGATGTTAATCATGTTAAAGGTATAAAAACTAATAACAGGGCTTCACAATTAGAGTGGTGCAGTAGAGCACAAAATAACGAACATGCAATAAGAACTGGATTAAGAAAACTATACAGGGGAGGTAAAGTAAACGCATGTAAAAAGGTTAAATGTAAGTTGACAGGAGTTATATTTACATCTGTAAAAGAAGCAGCAGAAAAGCGTAAACTTAACTATAATTCATTAAGAGCAATGATGTGTGGTGTTAGCAAAAATACGACATCATTAACTTATGTATAACTATCTCCACTGGATAAAGGGACAGAAGAGTTTTCTTTGAAATTATTGAGAATTGGTGTTAGTATATCTGACCGATGTGAAATTCATCAGGAACGAGAGATTTAGACCAATCTCCGGGTATATCTAATACCATTCTCTTTAATATATTTAAAACTTATGAACAAATTCATATACTCCCTGATTGTTCTCATCATAGTGATGGGTACAACAGCCTTTACACCTGAGGACAAAGGTGATGTTAAAATTGTTAAATACTCTGTTACTCGTACAGATGCTGGTACTTTTGTATTGTTGAATCTGAATGATGGTGGTGAGGATGTATCAATTTTTAGTGTTGGACAGATTGGTAATGAGGAAATTGAAATCATGATTTTGGAATTGAATAGTATGGAGAACATTCGTTCTTTTGTAAGATTTCCAGATTGTGAGCAAGGAGCTACAATTGCTCATGAGCCAGTAGGGACGAATTTTGTTAAAAATACTTGCGCATCAATTGGTGGTGGACATGGTGAAGTACATGATGAATGTTTCGCATATAGTCCATATACACATAGTTGGAATTCGGTGGCTTGTTGGCCATCATAAGAAATTTGATTCTCTAGCTATTCTAAAGATGGTAGCTTCCAGTAGGACTAAACCTATCTGAAAATAAGCCGTTAATAGCACATTGGTAGTGTAGGTAGTGTAGAATAAAGCCTATCTACCAATGTTGTTTTTAACCCATTTAAACCAATAAAATATGAAAACGCAAAGCAAAGTGAATATCACGCGAATGCATAATGTACTGACAGGTAAATTACCAATCAGCATGACTGTAGAGAGTACAGGCAAGACAACTAAATTTGAAGTTCCAGTAGCAGAAGGTAAGATTATTCTTCTTGAATCTAATGAACTAATACCTAATCAGATTATATCTATTTCAAATAGAAAACAAGAATGGTTTACAACAGGGATGGAGGGTGGTGAAGTAGAAGGCTATTATAAAGATATAGTTCCAATTCAATATTCTGAACCTAAATTCGTAATAGCTAATCAGAACCTTATTGATTATGAATTAAGTGGTAAAAGTACTGATAAGTGTATTATTCTAAAGCCAATCATTATCTCAGAAATGGAGAAGATAGAAGTTGGTGATTATGTGTTTCAAAACAATTTTGAAAAAACAAATCCTCAAATTATTAAAATTGAAACTCAGCACCAAGCTGATATTGCTAATGATAAAACTGGTAGTTATTCTAAATATAAAATCTTAGTTCTCCCTGAACAATTCTCATCTAAACACCTACAGGCTATTGTAGATGGTAAGATGAAGGAAAATGATAAGGTATTAGTTGAGTATCAAGCAATGGTTGATGTAGGAAAGTTATATGAGGATAAGCCAAATGAAGCTGACTTTTATAGAATCAAACTCAACTCTGAGGGTCATGTAACTCTTCATAGAGATGTAGAGAAGATGTATACAAGAGAAGAACTAGAAGAAATAGCTACCGCTTGGGCAAGATATTGTAGAGAAACTGATTTTCTTGAAGCAATACTATTTCAAGAGTGGTTTGATCAAAATGTTAAATAAATAATATAAATATGTTTAAAACTGTTAAAAAACAAATGCAGGATGCTTTTACGCTCCTTGTAAAGAACCAATCTGTATTATTTATAACAGATTTGGACAAAGATGTATTATGGAATGCTTATTTAGACGGATTTATTGATCCTGTAGAAAAGCAAGAACATAATTGTAATTGTTGTAGGAGTTTCATAAGAAATTATGGAAATGTTGTAGCTATTGTTGAGAACAAAATATGTACATTATGGAATTTTATCCCATCTGTGGAGATTTTTGAACCTTCAATTGAAAAATTGCATAATTTGGTCATAAATTCTTGTGTTAAAGATGTATTTATATCCGATTTGAGCTTATTGGGTACAGATCATAGTGTACAAAGATTTACATCCGAAGAAGGAAAAATGGTGGCATTACCTAGCCCTATCACATGGAATCACTTTTCATTATCTTTACCTACAAAGTTTGTAAATTCTTCTGCTAAATCCAGAGAATCTGTAATGGGTGTAGCAAGAGATAATAGAAATGTTTTTAAACGCTCTTTAGATGAAATATCACAAGATGCCATTGAAACTGTTCTTGAACTTATTGCACAAAACTCTCTTTATAAAGGAGAAGAAAACAAGGGTGTTTTGACAGAATTCCTAAAATGTAAGAAAGAGTATGATAAAGTGGTTAATAAGGACAATTATTGCTGGTCTACATCTTCAAAAATTAGTGGAGCATTAGCTAAAATACGCAATACATCAATTGGTACACTTCTAACAGATATAACAGAAGGAAAAGAACTTGATAAAGCTGTAGAAACATTTGAGAAAATGGTGGCTCCTACAAATTATAAGAGACCTAAATCCCTGGTAACCAAGAGAATGATTGAGGATGCTGAGAAAACAGTTAAAGAATTGGGTTTTGAAGAATCTTTAGGACGTAGATTTGCTATCACTGATGATATTTCTGTTGAAAATGTTCTATTTGTTAATAGAGATACTAAAAAAGCAATGGGTGTATTTAGTGAAATGAAAGAAGATGTCATTATCAATCCTAAAACCCTTAAAAAGGTTGAAGAGATCAATATTGATGATTTTGTCAAAAATGTCCTTCCCACTGTTAAAGGTGTCCAACTTTTGCTAGAAAATGAACATTTGAACAATTTGTGTTCAGTTATTACAGAACAAACACCAAAATCACCTATTCTGTTTAAATGGAACAACCCTTTCTCATGGAGTTATACTAATGCTGTTACAGATTCTATTAAGGAACAAGTGAAAGCAGCAGGTGGTAAAGTGGAGGGGGAATTGAGAATATCCCTTTCATGGTTTAATTATGATGATTTGGACCTGCATATTGTAGAACCCAATGGTAATATAATATATTATGGAGCTAAAGCTTCTCCGTTTACAGGAGGACAATTGGATGTGGATATGAATGCTGGTTCTGGTAAAACTAGAAAAGCTGTTGAAAATGTTATATACGCTAATAAAGCCAGAATTTATGAGGGTAGATACATTGTAAAAGTAAAAAACTTCAGCCAAAGAGAGAAAATAGATGCTGGGTTCATTATAGAAGTAGAATGTAAAGATGAATTATCCTCATTTTCATTTGATAAATCTCCTGGAAATCAAGAGACACAAACTATTGTAGAATTCACATATTCTAAGAAAGATGGTGTAAAACTCTCAAAAGAGGTTAAAACCAATGTTCTTTCTAAGGAGAAATGGGGATTAAATACTAATAAGTTCCATAAAGTGTCAATGATGCTGCACTCTCCTAATCATTGGAGTGAAAATATAGGAAATAGACACACATTTTTCATTTTGGAAGGAGCTAAAAATGATGAAAATGCAAGAGGATTCTTTAATGAATTCTTAAGCGAAGAGATGACAAAACATAGAAAGGTATTTGAAGTGTTAGGAGGAAAGCTTAAAGTGGCTCCTGCTGATAAACAACTATCAGGTGTTGGATTCTCATCAACACAGAGAAATTCTGTAATTTGTAAAGTGGAAGGTAAATTCGAAAGACTACTAAAAATCAATTTTTAAACATGGAAAATCTATTTATAAGAGCATCTAAAGCAAAATTACGCTTTAAGATGTCAAAAGGTAACATTTCTACAGAAGATTTGTGGGATTTGAACCTTGAAGCGTTAGATGAGCTTGCAAAAGCTCTGAATAAGGAAGTGAAAGATGCTAGAGAGGGCTCTTTCATTAAAAAGAAATCAGTTTCTAATACAGCTCTCAATCTCAGATTTGACATCGTGAAATTTGTCATTGAAGAGAAATTGAAAGAAGATGAGGAAAAAGAAGAAAGAGCTGTGAAAAGAGCCAGAAAAGAGACTCTTCTTGGCATTATTGAAAGAAAAGAAGCAGCGTCAATGGAAGGTAAATCAATTGAAGAACTTAAATCTGAGCTATTGGCTCTGGGATAATGAAAAATATTAATAAATTATTCATATACCTCCTCGCTGTAGGAGGTATATTTTTTGCCATAGGATGGGTTTTTAATCATGTAAACCCTTGGATTGCCATCCTTTTGATAATATTGTGTATCTATCTAATCATTAAAATCGAATTAAAAA